>Ga0307515_10000057_pt1 | contig 261695 bp, 244 predicted proteins | sample 17_EM_MG_FD_194513 | JGI IMG/M metagenome (GOLD analysis project Ga0307515, IMG submission 194513) | Populus trichocarpa ectomycorrhiza microbial communities from riparian zone in the Pacific Northwest, United States - 17_EM | ecosystem: Host-associated > Plants > Roots > Unclassified...
CCGCTGTCCGCTGCGAGAAACCAACGAAGCAATGGCAATCACAAAATCTCAAAATCCCAAAATCAGCAATATTCCACTGTATCCGCTGCACCGCCGCTGTCCGCTGCGAGAAACCAACGAAGCAATGGCAATCTCAAAATCTCAAAATCCCAAAATCCCCCAATTTCAACCGGCGGCATTATCTTTAGGCTAAACCTCCTGCTTATGCGCTTCCTGCTTTTTTTTATTTTATCGCTTTCACTGTTTCATATTGCGGCTGCACAGAAAAACAAAGACGATGCAAAAATCGCCGCTGCATTCGATAACTATATTATTCAAAGCATGCCGCAATGGAAAACACCGGGCCTGTCGGTTGCTGTTGTAAAAGACGGGAAAGTTGTTTTTAAGAAAGGATATGGCCTGCGCGAACTGGGGAAACCACAACCATTTACTACAGCTACCTTATCTGCCTGCGCTTCCACCACCAAAGCCATGACGGCGGCCTGCATGGGAATGCTGGTAGACGAAGGCAAACTGAAATGGAAAGACAAAGTAGCCGATATACTGCCCGCATTTAAACTGGCCAACCCTACAGCACTACAGAAATTACTGTTCTTGACCTGTTTACGCACAATGCCGGACTGGGCAATGCAGACTACTTATGGGTATCCGGTTATTCCAGGAATGAGATCCTGCAAAGGATGCAATCAATGGAGCCTGCTTATTCGTTGCGTGCTTCTTTTATTTATCAGAACCTGATGTACATCGTTGCCGGCGAAGTGATTCATACCGTTAGCGGAAAAACATGGGAACAATTTATCAGCGAAAGGATCTTTACACCGTTGGGCATGAACAATACATTTGCCGATCACTCCGCTGTTACAGCAAGTGCCGATGCGGCTGTGGCCCATTACCCCGACAATGACACCATTAAGACAATTCCTTACCTGTATACAGATAATATTGGCGCAGCCGGCGGCGTATGGTCCTGCGCAGATGATATGGCCAAATGGTTACACTGTATGCTTGACAGTACCAAAATAAATGGAAGACGTTTGTTGCAGCCTGCTACTTATGCTATGCTTTTTACGCCGCAGGTGATAGCGCCATTGTCTATGTACGCAACCATGGAGATTATCAGGCCGCACTGGTTTACATATGGCCTTGGCTGGTTTCAGCACGATTACCGGGGTAAAATGATACAGTTTCACACCGGCAGCCTGGCCGGGTTTACCGCCATTGCCGGATTGTTGCCCGGGGAACGTTTGGGCATTTATGTATATGGCAATGTTGACCATGCAGAATTACGCCACGCGCTCCTGTACAAAGCAATTGATCTATGGTCTTTCAATGATAACACCAACGACTGGAGCAACCGCTTTTTTGCACATTACAAAGCCATTGCCGACTCAGCAAAAGCAAAAGAAAACAGTTTACTGGCAAAAAGAGTGCTGTCTGCACAGGCTTCTGTGCCACTTGCCGCTTATACCGGTGTATTTTCCAATAAAAGACTGGCTACTATACAGGTAACACTAAAGGACACGGTATTATCGGTCAATATGCCTGGAAATATCAGTTTAAAGCTCCAGCACTGGCATTATGATGTTTTTAGGGGAACTTACAACCGCTGGTGGTCCGGCAAAGCCTGGATACAGTTTTTGCCCGGTAAACAGGGCGAAATATCGTCTTTAAAGCTCGATGAAACGGAATATATCAGGGTGCAATAGCCAAATATAACCGCAAAGTGGTATTTTTATTACCGGTTACCTGCAGTACTTTTGCCTTACAAACAGCATAAGTTAACGGGTAGCTAACATATCTTAACACTATTTTTAGTTTTCTCAACCGACATTTACATTATCAAATTTAATAATCGAATTCATTAAAAATTTTCTCATAAGCAGTTAGTTTTGGTTACGAGCCCTGTTTCCACAGGGCTCATTCTTTTTTACTACCGGCTGTAACCATTGTCAATGCTGCATAGAAGGTGGAAAGTCAAAAGTAAAAAGTCAAAAATCTTTTGCCGTCGTTGTTGCACAGTACACCCATCGTCAATCTGCCCTTCACAACACACAACACACAACACATAACACGCAACACATAACACATAACACAACGCTTAGCGCACAAAGAAATTCTCTTCCAGCGCAAATGCCACCGCGGCAGCAGCATGAATTTGGGTGGTATCAAAAACATGAATGGCGCAATCCTGCTGTTGTATCATCAGCGGTATTTCGGTGCAGCCCAGTATTACACCTTCGGCGCCTTCTTTCCTTAGTCCATCTATAATAGCAATTATTTTTTCTTTGGTGGATGCCAGGAATATGTTTTTGCCCATTTCATTGTAAATGGCATCGTGAATAAATTGCCGGTCGGCTTCACCGGGTAACAGGGTGGTAATATTGTACTGTTCCAGTTGTTGCTGGTAGAAACCCATCTCCATCGTATATTTTGTGCCGAGTAAAGCACATTTTGTAAGGTTTAGTTGCTGTATGGCTTTGCCGGTGACATCCGCTATATGAAGAAGGGGTACGCTGATGGCTGCCTGCACTTCACCGGCAATTTTATGCATGGTATTGGCGCCCAGCAATATGCAGTCTGCACCGGCTTTTTCCAGATTGACTGCAATACTGCTTATCATTGTGGCGATGCCCTGCCAGTCGCCGGAAAAAGTAAGCGTCTTGATCTCTTCATAATTTACCGAGTACAGTATTATTTTAGCCGAGTTTACGCCACCCAGCCTTTCATTCACCATTTCATTGATGATACGGTAATATTCTGCAGAAGATAACCAGCTGATGCCTCCTATAATTCCAATTGTTTTCATGTTTTATGGATTGATTAAACGCGCCGGCAATATACATTTTTATCGGCCACTCATTATTATGCTGCCTGGTTACCTGCTTTTCCGACTGTTCATTTTACCTTAGCAATATTAAAAAGGATACATTGATTAAAAAAAAGCGGGTTGTTTCGGTACTCAATAAACACAAAAAAAGAGATACCTGGTTCCTGGATGATTATTCTGTAAACCCATACGAAGGTTGCAGCTGCAATTGCCTTTATTGCTATGTGCGTGGCAGTAAGTATGGAGAAAATATGGAAGATGGCCTTGCGGTAAAAGAGAACGCATTACAGGTGCTGGAAAAACAGTTGCAGTGGAGGGCTAAAAAAACCAGTATGGTATTGTTGTGGTTGGTTCTGCAACCGATGCTTATCTACACCATGAAAAAGAATGGAAGATGACAGCAGGTATGCTGCAATTATTGCTGAAGTACCGGTTCCCGGTTTTTATCAGTACCAAATCAGATCTTATACTGCGTGATATTGAATTGCTGAAAGCCATTGACAAGGCAGCCATACTTCCGCCGGATCTGCAGCATTCGCTCAAAAGGGGCGTTGTTTTATCGGTTTCATTGTCGAGCCTCGATGATAAAATTGCCGCTATGCTGGAACCCGGCGCTATTGCACCATTGCGCAGGCTGGAACTGGTAAAAACATTTAAACAGGAAGGCTTCCTGGCAGGTGTAAACGCCATTCCGGTATTGCCTTATATTTCTGATTCGGGTGAAGCGCTGGAGAAAATTATTGCCGCTGCAAGTTTTTACAGGGCAGATTATATATTGACAGGCGGATTAACGCTTTTTGGTACGGGCAAGGCCGATAGTAAAACCCTCTATTACCAGTTTCTTCAAAAATATGATGCCTCCCTGTTGCCTGCTTACGAAAACCTGTATGGTCATGATTATTATGCGCAACGCCAATACCAGCATCAGTTAAAAAACGAAGCCGCCAGGCTTTGCAGCAAATATGGCATCCGCACCACCATAATTGAATAGTATGCAATCATTAAAAGAAATACAAAAAATATTCAGGGAGCACGCCAATGCAGCAGCAGTGGCTGCGCATACAAAATTCGTTCCGGGCGCCGGAAAAATAGCAGGCGTTCGCATGCCACTCCTGAATCAGCTTGCAACAAAATTTAAAGAAGGTGGTTTTGAACTGGTAAACGCGTTGTGGAAAAGCGGTAACCTGGAAGAAAAAATACTGGCAGCAAAACTGCTCGGTAAAATAGCACGGCAGGATCCATTGCAGGCTATACAGCTGGTACACCATTTATCTGAAGATATAACGGACTGGGCTGTTTGCGATGCCATGGGCATGCAGGCTCTCAAGCCATTGGTAAAAACCCATGCCCCCGCCATATTTGAGACGGCGCGAGTGCTGAATGCATCTGCCAATCCATGGCAGCGGAGATTATCACTGGTATTGGTTGAGTGGTATACCCGGCAGCCAGCCATGCATGCGGCTATTAACAAGCTGTTAAAGCCGCTTGAAGACGACAAGGCGTATTATGTACAAAAAGCAGTTGCGTGGATAAAGCGAAATATGGAAAAAGGAAGATAACCGTAACGATAATAAAATTTTAATGAATTGTCTGGTCCTAATTCCTTTTAAATTTCATTGATCAGTTAACTTTGAGATTGGTTGCAGCAACAAGCTGTAATCAGTTCAACTTTCCTAAAATAAACATACACAGCATGCCGGTTGATCTACGCTCTGATACAGTTACGCGCCCCGGTTCAGGTATGCTGGATGCCATGATGCACGCAAAAGTGGGTGATGATGTGTTTGAAGAAGACCCAACGGTAAACCGCCTCGAAGCTTTTGCGGCAGAAATGTTTGGACGTGAAGCTGCTATTTATTGTCCAACCGGAACCATGAGCAACCAGATAGCTATTAAATGCCATACGCTGCCAGGCGATGAAGTGATTTGTGAAAAAAGCAGCCATGTATACTTGTATGAAGGCGGTGGCATTTCATTCAATTCGGGTGCGCAGGTAAGACTCATAGAAGGCGACCATGGGCGGATAAAGGCGTCGCAGGTAAAGGCTGCCATTAACCCCGATGATGTACACAAGCCAAGGACCTCTCTGGTAAGTTTGGAAAACACGGCCAACCGAGGTGGCGGCAGCTGCTACCGGTGCGGTGATATGCTGGAAATAAAAGCTGTTTGCAGCGACGCCGGAATTGCATTGCACCTCGATGGCGCCCGTTTATTCAATGCACTGGTGGCCAGTGGTGAAACACCGGAACAATACGGACAACTATTTGATACCATTTCTATCTGCCTCAATAAAGGATTGGGATGTCCTATCGGCAGTATTTTAATTGGAAATAAAAAATTTATCCGGCAGGCAAGACGTATCAGGAAAGTTTTTGGGGGAGGCATGCGCCAGGCCGGATTTATGGCCGCATCGGGATTGTATGCATTGCAGCACAATATAAAAAGGCTGGAACTGGATCATATACATGCAAGACAGATAGCGCTTGAATTAAAACAAAAATCATTCGTCGGCCATATGTTGCCGGTAGAAACCAATATTATCATTTTCGAAGTGCTGGCACCTTATACTGCAAAAACATTCGCAGAAAAATTGTATGAATATGGTATAAAATGCATTGCTATATCGCCCACACAGGTAAGAATGGTAACCCACCTGGATATTAATGAACAGATGGTAAAACAGGTTATCAACTGTATTCAGTATTTGTAAGCAAAGATCAACCAACGGTTCACGGCATTGCGCAGCCGCTTTTTAACGGATAACAATTTTTTGGGTTTGCATGGTATTGCCGCTATGCACGGCAGCCACATAATTTCCTTTAACCAAAGAACCAAGTCCATTGATGGTAAAACTGTTGTTGCCCGGTGTTAACGCCACCTGCTGATGGTAAACAGTCCGCCCGTTTATATCAAATATCTGCAGAGCGGTTTGCTCATTCCTGCCCGATTGAATGTTTACGGTTGCATTACCGGTAATAACAGCGGGGTACAGTTTGAAAATTTTTGTGCCGGAGCCGGTTGCATAGAAAGTTAATACATTGCTGTACTGAACCGTGTTATCGGCCATTATCATTTTTAACCGGTAGTATATGGTAGATGGCGGTATTTCACTGTCTGTAAAGCTATATAACGCAGATGCACTGTTGCTCATGGAAGTAAGCTGTGAAAACAAGCGCCGGTCAAATGATTTTTCTATTTCAAAAGAGGCCAACTGCCTGGTAGCGGATACCTTCCAGCCCAAAACAATTTTTTGATCTTTTGAGTTGCCGCTGAATGAAATAAGCAATGGTTTGCTTAAAAATGCGTTTGCATACGCGAATTTCTTAAAATAAACACTCCGCAACCGCTGTCGCTGTGTGGCGGATGTACTGATAGCCCCTGAACGAAAAGTAAATTTGCTGATGCCGGCATTAACCGTTGTAAACATTACCTGCCTGGGAGTAGTATCCACACCGGGATAATCCATTGCAGCCACGTTGTTGCCGGTAACCCAGTTACCTGTAATATTCATATTCAGCTCGCCGCCCTGCATATCATAATTTACATAGCCATTAATGAGTTCCAGTTCATCAAATTCTTTTACAATTCCATCTCCATAATTTTGTCCGTCTACGTCAATCGGCGTAGCCGGAATTTCTACCTGTATCATGGGGGTGCTAGTGTTTGCAATAAAGAAATTAACTTCAAATTCGGCATAGCCGGATGCGTTCGGAGGCACTTGCAATATGGGTTGCAATGCTTCTGTGTAGCCCGAAGGGCCGTCGATATCACTGAGGTAAATGGTGCCGGTTATATTTTTTATGGTAACAGTAGCGTCTACACCAGGTTTTACATCCTGGAACAGGTAAACCGCATTCACCTGTAGTGCTGTACCCGAAATCAGTGTGGGATTTCTGAAATCGTAATCCGGTTGGCAAAATGCCGGAAGGGAGGAGTAAACAAGGATAGCCAAAAAGACAAACTTACCGGTTAGGGTAAACGTAAAGATCTTTTTCATACGGGATAGGTTGGGTTCGGGTTCGAATTACACTTAATAAATACTTAATGGATTTTGGCCGTTTAAGCATTTATCGTAAATCAACTTAGTAAAAATAGATCGGTTCGCTAAGTAATGCAAGGTAATTACCCCATAGACCCACCTAGGTGTAAAAATAATAAGGGTTAATACGTAGAAATCAATTTGTTAGGAAAAAAAATAATTTGGAAATTTATTTTTCAATTTGCATTTTTCGCAGCTCTAACAGGTTTAGTCCATTGGCATGAAAGTTTTTGATACGGGGATTGACCAGCCGGAACACCTCATCATACCATAATGGTACCACCGGCGCATCTTCAATTATCATACGGTCCATCTGCCGGTAAAGATCCTGTTTAATGGTATCATTTATTTCTGTAAGCGCTTTTTCATACAGCAAATCAAACTGCGGGTTGTTATAACGGGTATAGTTAGGCGGGGCCGGGTTACTGCTATAAAATACGCTCAGGTAATTTTCCGCATCGGGATAGTCGGCAATCCAGCTGCCACGAAAAAACAACGCCTGCGACTTGGCGGTCTGTTCCAGCAACAAACTTTTTTGAACCACTTCCACCTGGATTCTGATACCTGCTTCTTCCAGTTCCCTGGCAATAAAGCTGGCGAAATCTGCATAGATAGGAATGGTCAGCAATTTAATAACAGGAAAATCATTGAAGTTGTCAAAGCCTGCTTCCTTTACCAGTTGCCTTGCTTTGACAGGGTCATACCGGTATCCTTTTACCAATGCCGTATCAAAACAAGGAAAACCCGCTGGTATAAAACCACTTTCCGCCGGTATGCCAATTGAATTGCGCAGGTAAAGCATCATCTTTTTTTTATTGAAACCATAATTGATGGCCTGCCTGATCTTTTTCATCTTTACCGGCGAATTTTTTACAAGCGCATTGGTACTGTCTACCAGTATGCCCAGGTATTCAGTATTTAAATAAGGATGTTTGGAAAGAATGATTTTACCTGCCCATTCCTTTTTCAGTTCACCCTTCTTGCTAATCACTTCATCTTTAAACGACGGGTCGATATCATTGATAAAATCTACTTCTCCCTGCTGGAACAACAGGAACTCCGTGGCCCTGCTGTCGTAAAAAGAAATTTTTATTCCATCAATATACGGAAGTTGCTTTCCCAGGCTGTCCTGTTCAAAATAGTGTGTGTTTTTTGCAAGTACCATGGCTTGTCCTTCTTCCCACGCAACCATGGTAAACGGCCCGGTACCACAGGGATGATTGCGAAAATCTTTGCCATATTTTTCCACTACTTCTTTGGGCACCACCGAGCAATACTGCATACTGAGCAGTCCGAGTATCGGGTTAAACGGCCGGATGAGTTGTAAACGGAACGTTGAATCATCCACTGCACTAAAACCGGCGGTACTGTCTAAACGGTTATTAAAAATCCACGCCCCGCTGCTGGCCGTATTTTTATTCATGATGCGGGTGAAACTGTACAATACATCACTGGCAGTTAGCAGTCTTCCTTTTCCGCCCGGAAATGCATCATTGTCATGAAAATAAACACCGGTACGCAGGTGAAAAGTATATTGTTTACGGTCGGCAGATACATCCCAGCTTTTAGCCAGCGAGGGAACCATATTTAGGTTATCGTCTGTTTCAACCAGCGTATTGTAGATCTGGTGTACAGCCCACATCACCGACTGGTTTTTGGCGAACGCAGGGTCCAGGCTGGCAATACCGGTTACTTCATTGTAATGAAATATTTTTGAATTTCGCTTATTGGCGTTCCTGCACATCATGAGCAACAGGCAACCACTGACCAAACAACCCAGCCGTATGTATATTTTTAACTGCATATTTCAAAAACTACGGCTAAATTTAGCAATCTAAAATTAAAACACCGTGGATATATCCGGAAAGCGCATCCTACTGTTCGTATTGTCGTCCTCTTTTATAGTCATGGCCAACAGCCAGGTATTGCACCAGCCGCAGGCACCCACGCACCAGGATACATTGCGTGGTACCCTCAATGCAGAAAGAAACTGGTGGGATGTGACCCGGTATGATATTACTGTGCAACCCGATTATAATAACAAAACGATCATCGGAAGCAATGTTATTGAATCTAAGGTATTATCGGCCGGTAATACCATGCAGATAGATTTGCAGGAACCAATGGAAATTGACAGTATTAATGTATTGGCCGGAAGCGCTGGCGGCGCTTACATAAATACACAAGGCAAGCCCTCATTGATCCGCCCGGTGAAGAATATCATAAGAGAGGGAAATGTTTATCATGTTGATATAGGGCAGGCATTTCCCATCAATTCATCTTTCCTTTTAAAAATTTATTTCCATGGCAAACCACGCGAAGCCACGCGTCCGCCATGGGACGGGGGATGGATCTGGAAAAAAGATTCCAACGGCAATCCATGGATGAGCGTTGCCTGCCAGGGGCTGGGCGCCAGCGTATGGTATCCGTGCAAAGACCACCAGACCGATGAACCGGACAGTGGAGCAATGCTAACCATGGTAGTGCCCGATACACTGGTGGCAGTGGGCAATGGCAGGCTAAAAGAAAAAAAAATGAACAATGACGGCACCAGCGCATGGTCGTGGCAGGTAGTAAACCCAATCAACAACTATAATATCATTCCGTATATTGGTAAATATGTAAACTTCTCGGAGGTTTTTGATGGATTAAATGGAAAGCTGGACTGCAGTTACTGGGTACTCAGCTACAACCTGGAAAAAGCAAAAGAACAATTTAAACAGGTGCCGCTGATGCTGCAATGTTTTGAAAACTGGTTTGGACCTTATCCTTTTTATGAAGATGGTTATAAACTGGTAGAATCGCCCCACCTGGGTATGGAACACCAGAGTGCCGTGGCGTATGGCAATAAATTTCAGAATGGTTACCTGGGCCGCGATCTGTCTGGCAGCGGATGGGGTTTGAAATGGGATTTTATCATTATTCATGAAAGCGGGCATGAATGGTTTGCCAATAATATCACCAGCAAAGACCTGGCAGATATGTGGCTGCATGAAGGGTTTACCAATTATTCCGAGACATTGTTTACCGAATGCCAGTTTGGTAAAGAGGCGGGTAGTGAATATGTAACCGGTACACGCAAGAATATTTCCAATGATATACCCATCATAGGGCCATATGGCATCAACCGGGAAGGCAGCGGCGATATGTATTGTAAAGGCGGCAACATGCTGCATACCATCAGGCAGGTGATCAACAATGATTCTACTTTCAGGAATATCTTACGCGGTCTCAACAAAACATTTTATCACCAGACTGTTACCACCCGCCAGGTGGAGGCGTATATCAGCAAACAGGCGCATACCGATTTCTCAAAAGTATTCGACCAGTATTTGCGTACTACACTGGTACCGGTATTGGAATACAAAGTTGATAACAACAGGCTTTCTTACCGGTGGACAAATGTGGTAACAGGTTTTAACCTGCCCCTGAAAGTATTTACCGGCAAAGACGAATGGCTGAAGCCCACCACACAATGGCAAACCCGGCAATTACCTGAAGGCTTTAACGAAAAGGATTTTAAGATCGATATAAATTTTTATGTGAAATCCAAAAAGAAGGTTTCCAGCAGTGTTGCCCCACAACCAAAATTGCAATAGCCCGGTTTATTTTTGCTCATCATTACCACGGGTACTGAATGCCGGGATGATTAAAAAATGTTGGAAAGCCGATAATAACTATATTGCCAGTTTAGAAACAATAAAAGGCAGGTGCCGGCAAAATTCTTTTGGATACCAATAGCTATAGGTTGCGCCATGATATTTTCATGGTCGGTATACCGCGATATCCACCTGGAAAAAAGATATGCCGGCGATCTCCGCAACCGCATTGTAGGCGCCAGGTTGCAGCAGGACGGGCGCTCGCCTTATTTCTATAAATGGAAAAACGGGGATGGCTTCCGGTACTATGATCCCAATAATTTTGATTCACTGCAGGTATCCAATATAACTGCATCGCCATTCTTTCATGTGCTGCTGTATCCCATTGCCAATTTGCCGCAACGCACCATTTCTGTTGTATGGCTGCTGGCAGAATATGGCATGCTGCTGGCCATAATTGTGCTGGCACTTGCCATAGCTAATAACCGGCAACAACAATGGATGATAGTGGTTACTGCCTGCCTGGTACTCTTAACCGAAGCCTGGAAAATGCATATCGGCAATGGCCAGAATTATCTCTGCCTGGTATTTCTTGCCATGCTTTTTTATTATAGTATCCGCAAGACCACCTGGCACATGGCTTTGCTGGCCGGTGTCTGCGCAACAATGTTGCTACTGATAAAGCCAACCACCGGTATATTTTTTATTCCATTCCTATTTTTATTAAAGCGATACCCTTTGCGCTGGCTGGGCTTTTGTATGCTGCCACTGCTCATGGCCGGTATAGGCACGGTTACCAGCAGCAGACAGGTATTCTTATGGAAGCAATACAAAGAAAATATAACGCAGCAAATAAAACTGCACCAGCACGAATCACCTGAGGTACAGAAGAATGACCCCGATCCTGCGTTTCCGGACTGGGAAGGTATCAGCCGGCAGGAAATTAAAAGACAGGGAGAATTGTTTCCGGATAAAATTTTTTCAGAGAATGGAAATGCATTTGTAATGGTACAACAACTGGTGCATCAAAAACCGGGAAAACAATTACTGGCTGCACTATCCGGCTGCTGCATGGTTTTGCTGCTGCTGACATTCTATTTTATACACCGGCGGGAGGGGTTTACGCTGACGGGTATTGCGCTGGTTGGTTTTTGTATGTTTATGATCGCAGATTTGTTTTCACCGGTATACCGCCACCAGTATTATGCCGTGCAATGGTTATTTCCGTTGCTGTTAAGTGCGGCCGTATACCAGCCTGCATTCATAAAAATTTATATAATATTGGCGGCCGGTCTGGTGCTTAATATTATAAATATCGCCCTGTTACCAATGGAACACAGCATTGGTGAGTATATCATGCTGGTTGGTTTTATTGTTTTATCATTGCAGCGCAAAACCCATGCAATTCAATGAAGAAAACGGCATTAATTATCGGGGCAGGTCCGGCGGGGCTGACAGCAGCCTATGAATTGCTTACCAAAACAGGAATTGTACCGGTTGTAATAGAACAGGATACACAAGTGGGTGGCCTTTCAAAGACAATTAACTACAAAGGCAATAAAATAGACATTGGCGGGCACCGGTTTTTTTCAAAATCGGAAAGGGTTATCAACTGGTGGCTGCATTTTTTACCACTGGATGCCGCCGCCCGTAAACAGCACATCGATATTCAATACCAGCACAACCATGCTGCCTTTGATATTTCGCAGGAACACCTGGGCAGTGGCGATAAGATCATGATGGTTCGCCCGCGTAAATCCAGGATTTATTACCAGCGTAAATTTTTCGACTACCCGCTGCAATTAAATGGAAAAACAATCGCCAACCTGGGTGTCTTAAAAATGATACGCATTGCGGGTTCTTACCTGTATGCTAAATTATTTCCGCGGAAGCCGGAGATCAACCTTGCCCAGTTTTTCACCAATCGTTTTGGCAGTGAGCTGTATGAAACTTTTTTCAAAGACTACACTGAAAAAGTATGGGGAGTCCCCTGCGAAAAAATTCCTTCCAGCTGGGGCCAGCAACGCGTAAAAGACCTGAATATATCCCGGTTACTTTGGCATGCGGTCACCTCTTTTTTTTCGTCCAATAAAAGCCTGCAGCAAAAAGGTACCAGTACCAGCCTTATCGAACAATTCCTGTATCCCAAATTTGGCCCCGGCCAAATGTGGGAAGCAGTGGCGGAAGAAATACAAAAGTTGGGCGGCACCATTTTACTAAATACCCGGTTGTCTGCGTTGCACGGTAATGAAAGGGGTCTTATCACCCATGCAGAAACCATACACCAGGTAACCGGTGAAACCAATTCCTGGAACGCAGCATATTTTTTTTCTTCCATGCCTGTCAAAGAACTGTTCGAAAAAATGCAGGGTATTCCTATTCCGCAGGAAGTAATGCACATTGCGCAAAACCTGGAATACCGCGATTTTTTAATTGTAGGTATATTGGCAGAAGATCTGGCTGTTAAAGAAAATAATACAGAAGGATTGGTAAAAGACAACTGGATTTATATTCAGGACAATAAAATAAAAGCCGGCCGTATCCAGGTGTTCAATAACTGGAGCCCTTTTATGGTAAATGATCCCGGCACCGTTTGGTTGGGTATAGAATATTTTTGCAATGAAACCGATGCATTCTGGCAGCAGGACGATAAACTGATTGCAGCAACGGCTATCCGGGAAATGGAAATCATTGGAATATTAGACGCGGCCCGGGTAAAAGACAGCATGGTGGCACGCGTAAAAAAAGCGTATCCTTCCTATTACGGCAGCTACAGTAATTTCAGCAGCGTACAAAAGTTCACAGACAGCATTGAAAATTTATTTTTAATTGGAAGAAATGGCATGCACCGGTACAACAACAGTGATCATAGTATGCTTACAGCTATGACGGCGGTAGAAAATATTATCAATGACCGTAAAGACAAACAAAATATCTGGGAGATTAACACCGAAGAAGATTATCATGAAGAGCAATCGTAAGTGGTAAGTTTTAAGTGGTAAGTGGTTAGTGGCTAGTGGTTAGTGGGCGTTTGCTGGGTATAATGCAAAAGTCAAAATGGAAAATGCAAAAAATGGCGAAGCACCGGTCTGACGTTCGCGTCTCCTCCGATTTCTCCGATAAGTTAGAAGTAAAAAGAAACAGGCGATTGAAATCAGATTAAATTAACTAACCAAAAGTCAACCTTGTTCTGGCAAGTACAAGTGGTAGGTTTACCAGTTAATTGCCCGATGCGGTAACGTTGACAATTTTAGTTCTTCCGCCACCGCGAAAAGTGCGGGTATAATAGGGGTCAGTCAGCGAACTGATGGTAACACCATAATTAAGCGAAGCATGTACAAATTTATTATTGCCGAGATAAACACCCACATGTGATATTCCTTTACGCGTGGTATGAAAAAATACCAGGTCGCCTTCTTCCAGCGCATCTCTTTTTACATGTTCGCATGCTTTGTACTGGTCTTTTGCCATACGTGGTAATCCCACACCAAAAACGGTGGTCATCAGGTTGCCCGAAAAAGCAGAACAATCCACGCCATCCTTACTGCTGCCTCCAAAACGATAGGGGGTGCCATACCATTCGTCTATAAATGAAAAAAGTTTCAGGTTATTGAGCGCTTCCACCGGAACATCCATCAATATGGCATATTTGAACTGCATGGGGGTAAAAATTCCGGGTGCGCCGCCCTCCATGCTGAACGTATTCTTTACTGAATTGTTAGGATTGGTAGCGGGCTTTATACCAGATTTGGGGGCATACGGATCGGCGCTGATATGCTCAATAAACCTTGGCTGGTTATTGCGCTGGGTGACGGCGGGTTCTTTCTTACTGGCAGCAACCGGTTTCTGCGTTGTGCAGGAACTTATACAAATTACCAGTAAAACAATTGAAATCCAACGCATTGTGTAAATATTGTGATGGCTTTTGGCCCCGGGCAAATTTGCCGTATATAGTTACGCTCGCATTGTGGAAATATTGTGCCAATTCTGCCAATTTGCAGTAAAACTTTGGTCGTTAATTGCAGGGCGTGGAAAATGTGTTGAGTGTTATGTGTTAAGTGCTGTGTGTTGCGACGTCCGAAGTGCAATATATTGGTTCAAATGCTATCATTCATTAACGCCAGCCCGGCAAATGAACTGGACATGCAAAAAACAATACCCAGGCAAAAATTAGCATATACAACACACAAAACAGCCTTAGCGTACATAACACTCATAACACAACACTCAAAACAATTATACCATACACAACACCCAAAACAATAAAATGCAGTTTTCACATTTACATGTACATACCCAGTTTTCATTGCTCGACGGGGCTGCGTCTATCCAGAACCTGTATAAAAAAGCCATAGCAGACAATATGCCGGCACTGGCCATTACCGATCATGGCAATATGTTTGGCGTTTTTGAATTTGTAAAAGAAGCTTACAACCACAAAGGAGCAGATGGCAAGCCGAAAATAAAACCGGTAGTGGGCTGCGAATTCTATATAACGGAGAACCGCCACCGCAAACAGTTTGCAAAAGACGATAAGGATCCGCGCCATCACCAGGTATTGCTGGCAAAAAATGATACTGGCTACCGCAACCTGGTGAAACTTACCTCGCTGGGGTATATAGAAGGCATGTACTCCAAATACCCGCGCATCGACAAAGAACTGATTCACCGCCATCATGAGGGGCTGATAGCTACCACCTGCTGCCTGGGCGCCCTGGTGCCGCAAACCATTTTAAAAAAGGGGGAGGCAGAAGGTGAAAATGAATTTAAGTGGTGGTTGAATATCTTCCAGGAAGATTATTATGTGGAGTTGCAAAGGCATGGTATACCCGACCAGGAGAAAGTAAACAAGGTATTGTTGAAGTTTGCAAAAAAATTCAATGTTAAAGTAATTGCCTCCAATGATTCACATTATGTAGACCAGACAGATTTTAACGCACATGATATCCTGCTCTGTATAAACACAGGCGAAAAACAGGCAACACCGGCCAATAGGGAATTTTCTGACGACGATGTTGTTAACAAGAACACGCGGTTCGCATTTCCGAATGACCAGTTTTATTTCAAGAAAACGGCAGAGATGAAAGAGGTCTTCCATGATCTGCCCGAAGCCATTGACAACACCAATGAAATAGTAGGCAAAATTGATTTACTGGATCTGAAGCGCGATATATTGCTGCCGAATTTTGTGGTGCCCGCAAATTTTGCAACACAGGATGAATACCTGGAACATATTACCTGGGAGGGCGCCCATTCACGTTATACAGAAATGACCCCGGAGATTGAAGAGCGTATCCGGTTTGAATTGTTTACCGTAAAGACAATGGGCTTTGCGGGGTATTTTTTAATAGTAAGCGATTTTATAAAAGCCGGTCGCGATATGGGCGTTTTTATAGGGCCCGGAAGGGGTTCGGCGGCTGGCAGTGTAGTGGCGTTTTGTATAGGCATCACCAATATTGATCCCATCAAATACAACCTGCTGTTTGAAAGATTTCTAAACCCCGATCGTAAATCAATGCCCGATATTGACACGGATTTTGACGATGAGGGAAGGCAAAAAGTGATCAACTATGTTGTAAATAAATATGGAAAAAACCAGGTGGCTCAAATCATTACCTATGGCACCATGGCCGCGAAAAGCAGTATTGCCGATGTGGCAAGGGTAATGGATTTACCACTTGCGGAAAGCAGGGCCATTTCAAAACTGGTACCGGAACGCCCGGGTATTTCTTTAAAGCGGCTCCTGCACGCACCTATGACGATTAAAGAAGCGAAAGACGGCGCCAAATCGCTCGAAGAAAAAGAACAACTGCAGGGCGATGACTGGGAAAATGTAAAGCGCCTGCGCGAAATATACAACGGCAAGGATATGCTGAGCACCATACTTCATGAAGCAGAAGTGCTGGAAGGTTCAGTACGGAGTACCGGCATTCATGCGGCGGGCATCATTATAGCGCCTACTGATTTAACGGAGTTGCTACCGGTAGCCACCTCCAAAGAATCGGAGTTATGGCTTACACAAATAGAAGGAAGCATTATTGAAGAAGCTGGTGTAATAAAAATGGACTTTTTGGGACTTAAAACCCTGACCATTTTAAAAAATGCACTGGCGCTTATCAAACTCAACCACGGTATAACCATAGACATCGACACAATACCTTTGGATGACCAGCAAACTTTTGAACTCTATCAGCGTGGTGAAACCAACGCAACATTCCAGTTTGAAAGTGCGGGCATGCAAAAATACCTCCGTGATCTGAAACCGGATAAATTCAATGACCTGATAGCCATGAACGCCCTGTACCGGCCGGGACCTATTGCCTATATCCCCAATTTCATAGACCGCAAGCATGGCCGTGAACTCATTACCTACGACCTGGAGGTAATGGAAGATGACCTGAAAGATACCTATGGCATTACCGTTTACCAGGAACAGGTGATGCTGCTTTCACAAAAGATCGCCGGCTTCAGCAAAGGCGATGCTGATGTATTGCGCAAAGCCATGGGTAAAAAACAAAAAAGCGTACTGGATAAAATGAAGAAACAGTTTATTGAGGGTGCAACCGCTAAAGGTCACCCGGGCGATAAGCTGGAAAAAATATGGACCGACTGGGAGGCATTTGCGCAATACGCATTCAATAAATCACATTCTACCTGTTATGCCTATGTGGCTTACCAGACCGCTTATTTAAAAGCACATTATCCATCAGAATACATGGCCGCCGTTTTAAACAACGCCGGAAGTATTGAAAAGACCACTTTTTTTATGGAGGAGTGCAAACGGATGGGATTGAAAGTACTGGGGCCGGATATCAATGAATCGCTCAGCGGTTTTGCGGTAAACAGCAAAGGGGAAATCCGTTTCGGGCTGGGCGGTTTAAAAGGAGTGGGAGAGGCTGCTGTGGAGGGCATTATAGAAGAACGCGGAAAAAAGGGTGCATATACCAGCATTTTTGATTTTATAAAACGTGTTAACCAGCGTACGGTCAATAAGAAAACCCTGGAGAGCCTTGCCTATGCCGGCGGGTTTGATTGTTTTCCTGAAATGCACCGGGCAGTGTATTTCCATATTCCCCAGGGCGATGTATCTACCGGTCTGGAAAAGATCATCCGCTTTGGAAATATCTACCAGACACAGTCGCAGGGTAATGCCAATACTTTATTTGGCGATCTGCCTGCTGTAATGGATGTGCCGACGCCTAAAATACCCAATTGCGAGCCATGGTCGCTCACTGAACTGTTGGATCATGAGAAAGAAGTTACAGGTATGTTTATGAGTGGTCATCCGCTGGATAATTTCAAGTTTGAGATCAATCATTATGGCATTACCAGTCTGCAGGAATTTAATGAAGTAAAACAGACGGTTACATTGCAAAGCAATCCCAATAAACCAATGCGGCTGGCCGGACTTATCATAGATGCACAGCACCGGGTTAGCCGGCAGGGCAAAAACTTTGGGTCAATTACGCTTGAAGATTACAGTGGCAAATCTGAATTCATGCTCTGGAGCGAAGATTATAACCGGTTTCGCAATTATATGGAAAAAGGTACCAACCTTTATGTAACAGGCAGCTTTAAACAGCGTTACAACAAAGCAGAATTTGAATTCAGGATAGAGCGGATCATGTTGCTGGAAAGCATCAAACAACATCTTACAAAACAGGTGATTATAGATTTGGAAGCACGCCACCTGAATGATAAAATGGTGCATTTTTTTGAAAACAATATCAAAAGCTTTCCAGGCCGCACAGCCCTCAAATTCAACATTAAAGAGCCAAAGAAAAACCTGAAAGTGGGCATGTTTTCAATGGAAGGAGGTTTTGAAATGAATGATGACATGGCAGGTTTTTTGGCAGATAATCCTGAGTTTGAGGTACATGTGATAACAGTTTAGGACAAGTAGTTAGTGGGTGGTGGCAAGAGGGGCATTCATGCGCGCAGCGCGGGTGCGGGGCAATACCCGCCAGTTGGCCGCAAAACGTATAACTTACAACTCATTTTAAACTTCCTTTAACGGTTTAAGGACTTTTTAGCAGGGTGCCCGGTTTTCAACGCAAAAAAATGACAACTTATGCACAACTTTATGCCAGCAAAGCATGTTAAAGGGGTTGGAGTTAATTTTGCAGTTCTTATTGCACAAATAATTAAATAACTATAAATCTAAATCAAATATTATGGCAGCAGAATTCACCGATTCAAATTTTAAAACAGAAGTACTGGACTCATCCAAGTTGACAGTTATAGATTTTTGGGCAGAATGGTGCGGTCCCTGCCGTGCAATAGGACCCGTTATTGAAGAACTGAGCAAAGAATATTCAGGCAAAATAAATGTGGGCAAAGTAAACGTGGATCACAATCCCCAACTGAGCACTAATTATGGCATCACCTCTATACCCGCAATACTTTTTGTAAAAAATGGCAACGTGGTAGATAAACTGGTAGGCGCACAGCCCAAAGCAAATTTTGTTAAAAAAATTGAACAGCATATTTAATGACTGTGAATCACGATACACCAACCCCCGGTTTCCGGGGGTTTTTTATTGACCTGCCTGTATAACTACGGCATTGTTGGTTTCTGCCAGAAAATTGTGTGAAAGCATTTTGTTGAAGCCAGCCGGCAATATCCGTTGGACTTTATTATTGGTTTTATTATTAGTGAAATACCAACACCGGAAAACCAAATCACCTATCTTAGTTTTATTGCCTGCGGCAGTTGGTTTGCAATAATCCGCGACAGGCATATACCTTGAATCATACCAGATGAATCAATACGCTTTTATACTCCTGAAAATTGCCGGTTACCTGCAAATGATTTTGTGTTTGGGGAGTTTATTGATTCCGGGTATGTTGCACTGGAAAACAGAGCTGCGTAAGCTGCCAAAAATTATTGCCCAGATTTTCTGGACCTATGCAGGTTATATTTTAGTAATCAACCTTTTCTTTGGATTGATTTCTGTTTTCGGCGCTGCTGCATTGCTTGATAAAAGTTTCCTGGCAAAATCGCTTTCCGTTTTTATTTTCTTTTACTGGCTTACCAGGATTATGATCCAGTTTTTTTATTTTGATACCAAATCCGCGCCACAGGGTTTTAAGTATAGATTGGGCGAAATAGCATTGGTATCACTTTTTGTATTTCTTACAGTCGTTTACGGCATGGTTTCATTTTATAATTTTAAGTAAGCTTTGATTGCAATAACCGCGCTGCTGATCATTTTGTCTGTCCCGCTCTGGGGATATTTTATATTTAATAACCCCGCCACCTGCCCGGGCGTGGCAGGATGGGCAATTGTTGTTGTATTCAATGCTTGTATTTATTTTTTTGTACAGGCTCCGCCGCCGTTGCTGATGCTTTTATATATTGCCAATACATTCCTGGGGTTTAAAATAGTGATGGCAAATAACAGGCTGGGAAGACCAGACAAACTGAGCTTTGTTCAATGGTGCCTTTTTAACTATGCGTGGTTTGGTATGAACCCTGCGCCATTTACCGCTTTCCCGGCTAAGCCGCTGCCAGGCTATATGTCTTATTACAAAATTGGCCTTAGTCGCATGGTTGCCGGATTACTGCTTATAAACACCGGATATTTTATTACTCCGTTGCTTGAAGTCACTGCATTTAATTTTATTGTACACCTGCTTTACCTGGTGGGACTCAGCCTTATTTTACATTTTGGCATATTGAAAATAGCAGCCGGATTTTTAAGAGGAAAAGGTATTCATGTAACCTCCTTGTTTAAAGACCCCATTCAATCAAAATCGCTGGAGGAATTCTGGAGTAAACGCTGGAATATTGCATTTGTTGAACTGACTACCATCGCCGTGCTGCGACCGGTAAAAAAAAGATATGGGGCCGGCATTGCATTTTGGATTTCATTCCTGTTCTCGGGGTTGTTGCATGAGCTTGCCATCAGCCTTCCCGTAAAAAGTGGATTTGGCAAACCATTGCTCTATTTTATTATACAGGCCGTGTTGATTATGGTAGTGGAGAAGCGCATTTTTCGGCACCGCCCCGAAGGATTGCCCGCAAAATGCTGGCTGCTGGCCAGCGTACTGCTACCTGTGTTTTTATTGTTTCATAAAGATTTTATTCAGCAGGTGATCATTCCCCTGGCGCATTACCTGGTATTCATTCGCTGAAACAGCTAAATATACCACTTTCCGGTTATTTTATCCTGCAGCAGGGTGCTGTATTTTTATGTGCTGAATAACGGGTAAACCAACCCGTTTTTTTATACCCGTATAATTGAAAGCCATACACCCCTTCTGCAATCTTGCCGTAACAGGTTGGGTATTATCTTAGGTTTTATTGAGGCTACTGTTTAATAACGCAACATATTTTGTGCTGCTGCACCAAACTCAATACAGGGTATATGAAACCACTCGTTTTTTTTGCTATGCTGGTAAACTTTGCCGGCAACAATTGTTTTTCGCAAATATTTGCGAGTTCACTCGATACCATTCCAGCTGGATGGAACGGGCCGGTATTTGCGTTGCATACTGCGTATCCAAAAAAAATATCGAAAGAAAAAAATCGCCCCTGGCTACAATACAATTTTAAAACCCAGCCGGAACAGTACATGCAGGCAGTGCTGCGGTATTTCCTGGCAGGTAATACCGCAAATGGCTTCGATGTGAAAAATAATAAAACCAGGAAATGGTACCATGCACCTTCCATGAGCTGGCAACCCGCCAACAGAGCTTTTGGCAGGGAGTTTATACATGGGTTAACAAGAGAAAGAAACTCTCCGGCCAGGGAACTCTACCCCACACAGAGCGGTATGGTACAGAATTGGGCCGTCGGTTTTTACAATGCCACCGGCGCTTATACATTTGGGAAAGTTTGGGCCGATACCAATAACCTGCAAACCGGCAGCGCTGTATTTCCGGAAGGAACGGTAACGGCTAAATTACTGTTCACCGCCGCCCGGCCGGAAGAAGTGCCCTATATAAATGGTTCGTTGGAATGGCAGGCAAACATACATACCGCCCTTTTTGGAAGCGCAAAAAGAAAGCCGCAGACAGTCCGCCTGCTGCAGATAGACATTGCCGTAAAAGACGCCAGGGCCAATACATTTACCGGTTGGGTGTTTGGCACATTTGCATATCATGCCAGTGCAAATGGCAATACAGTTTGGAAAAAACTGGTGCCGGTTGGATTGATGTGGGGCAATGATTCCAGTAAATTTGACGGACAGCGGTTAAAAGAAACATGGATAAACCCTGCCTATATTGCATTGTTCACATTCCCGGATGGTAAACGCATGCACCTGGGTTACAAAGGCAGGCTCAATGGTCCGGTCGACAACCCGGCATCGTCCTGCCTTTCCTGTCATGCTACTGCGCAAAGCCCCCAGTTCAGACCAATAACACCCGATACCGGCAAACCAGCCGACCTCTCTGTATTTTTCAGGAATGTAAAATCAAGCGAATCGTTTGACGGATTGCCCGGAAGCATATCCATGGATTATTCTTTGCAACTGGCCGGCGGTGTAGCGGCGGCATTGGCCAACCGTGCTTCCGGTACGCCTTCCATGCAGCCTGATGCCGGCAATATAAAAAGGCTGGAATATTTTATCACCAGTATGGAGGACAGCAGTAATACACCGCAACCCATGCCCGCTGTACCTGGTTCAGCCGGCAATGACAAAGCATATATGTATAATCGCCGGCTGCCTGCAAAAAAATACGCTGCCTGGCTAATTGGTTGCTGGGCTGTTGTGCCTGTACTGGTTGCAATCAGGATTTTTAAAAAATAATCGTGTTACACCATTCAATGCCGCAACGTATATTGAGTACAGATATATTGCAGGCAATATTATGTTCATTAACCAGATGATATGAGAAAATTTTTATCCATCGTTTTTACAACTTTTGTTATCAGCGCTTCCGCTCAAACGTTTTATTTTCCGAAAGCATATTATGCAGACAGTTTGGCGCTCAGTAAAAATATGCCCGAACTGGCCAGGCAGGTAGCAGCTGTTTATAAAGAAACTGATAAACAAACCTATTTCGACAATCTCTTCAGGTATCAACTCACAGCAACTGCATACGCGGAATCACTTGCCACCCTCGATTCATTCCGGGCATTGTTGAAAGCGGCAGATTCGGTAACCGTTAACGGAATTGGGTTCCAGTTCCAGACGTATGCCGCTGCTAAAATAAGGCAGGCAGACAGGCAACTTAATTTTGTGGATGCTTTCAACATCAGTTTTACGCGCCTGTACAATGCATTGCCAGAAGCGGCAGCTGTAACCGCATCGGGCTATTTTGCTGCAGACATACAGTCACTGCAAACAAACTTAGATAAATTACTGACCGGCCGCAACGGGCGCGATAGCATTCTTCTTAAAGATGCCATGGCGCTTTGCAGAGCATACAATTCATATAACGTGTATAGTCAGGTGCTGCCGCTGGCCCAGCCACTGCTGACAGAGCAGGATAACCGTCAATTTTTTATAGAGGACAGCGTGCTGATCAAAACAAGGGATGGCGCTACGATTGCGGCAACAGTTGTCAGGAAAAAAGATGCACCCGCCAGGATACCCGCCGTTTTTATTTTTAACATTTATAACAGTCCGCGCGACAAGGCAATGGCCAAAGAAGCTGCTATTAAAGGTTTTGCCTGCGTGGTAGCCAATACCAGGGGCAAAAGGCTGAGTCCGCAGACAATAGAACCGTTTGAGCACGATGCCAGTGATGCATATGATATAATAGACTGGATAAGCAAACAACCATGGAGCAATGGAAAAGCGGGTATGTTTGGCGGTAGTTACCTTGGCTTCAGCCAATGGGCCGCTGTAAAAAAACTACACCCTGCATTAAAGACCATTGTACCACAGGTGGCTGTAGGTATTGGCATTGATTACCCCATGCAGAACAATGTTTTTATGAGCTATATGCTGCAATGGATTCATTACGTACCCAATTCGAAAGAAACCGACCAGGCAGATTTTAGCAATTTCCGGCACTGGGATTCTGTTTACACGCACTGGTATGCAAGCGGAAAACCATTCCGATCTTTGGATACCATTGAAAAAAGGCCCAATACCATTTTCCAGCGCTGGCTGATGCATCCTGCACATGATGCTTACTGGCAGCAAATGGTAGCTTATAAAAATGATTTTGCCGCCATTAACATTCCTGTATTGAGTATCACCGGGTATTTTGATGACGATCAGTTAGGTGCCATGTATTATTTTAACCAGCACCACCAGTATAACCCCCAAGCCCTTCATTACCTGCTGATAGGGCCATATGATCATTATGGCGCACAGGGTTTGCCTGCTGCTGTAGTGAGCGGATATGCCATCGATTCAGTGGCCAACCTCAGCATTACCAACCTGGTATATCAATGGTTCAATTATATTTTGAAAGACAGCGCAAGGCCGGCATTGTTAAAAGATAAGATCAATTACGAAGTCATGGGCGCCAATGAATGGAAACATGCGTCATCGCTGGCGGCTATGAACAATGATACGATCGGATTTTATTTAAGCAATACCCGCCTGGCGGAATATTATAAACTGGAATCAAAAAAAACAGCCCCCGCCGAATTCATAAGGCAGGAGGTGGATTTTAAATACAGGAGCGATTCTGCGTACAATCCGCCGGCCAATGTGCTGGACAGTGTAATGGATATGATGAACGGGATCTCTTTTATTTCTGCTGCTCTTAGCAAAGACTTCGAAATCAACGGTAGCCTGACTGCGCAGTTAAAAGCATCGATCAATAAAAAAGATATGGATATAGGATTAACATTGTACGAATTGTTACCCGATGGAAAAAAATTGCTACTCTCACATGCGCTGGCGCGTGCCAGTTATGCTAAGAACAGGAGCCTGCGCCAGTTGTTGAAACCCGGCAGTATAGAAACCATACCCATCACCCAGTTTTTCTTTGTATCGCGGAAAATAAAAGCGGGAAACAAACTGGCGCTGGTGGTAAGCATCAATAAAAACCGCAACTGGCAAATCAATTATGGAACCGGCGGGGACGTAAGCGATGAATCCATAGCCGATGCGGCGCAGCCATTGCAAATTAAATGGTATACTGACAGTTTCATTAAAATACCGGTAAAAAGGTAAAGGCCGGTGATATTATTTTTTATGTTGAATGTATAGCAAAGCATTGCGCCTGCTGTCCGCTTACCAGCGTGAAACAAAAGCAAAGCACATCGTTTTCTCAATGTGCCACTGCACCCAACTTCATCGGGTCATGCTTGTATTTAAATACCAGCGGAAAAATAATACCGAGGAGAAGCGCATAAGCGGCAAAAGTAAACCAGATGCTTTGCCAGTCTCTCACTCCGTTGCGGGTGAAATAATCTACCACACTGCCGCTGAAAAAACCGCCCAGGTAGGCGCCAATGCCATTGGTCATCAGCATAAACAAACCCTGCGCACTTGCGCGGATATTTATTTCAGCCTCTTTTTCCACAAACAATGACCCGGAAATATTAAAAAAGTCGAACGCCATACCATAGATTATCATAGACAATACAAGAAGGAATAAGCCACTGCCAGGATTGCCTATACCAAACAGTCCGAACCGGAACACCCAGGCAAAAATGCTCATCAGCATTACCATTTTAATTCCGAACCGGCGCAGGAAAAAGGGAATCGTAAGGATAAACAAGGTTTCGGAAATTTGTGATACCGATAATAATACGCTTGGATGTTTAACAGCAAATGTATCCGCATATTTGTCTTTAAAGTCCTGTAAAAATGTTCCTCCAAAAGTGTTGGTGATTTGCAAAGCGGCTCCCAGCAGCATGGCAAATATGAAAAATATTACCATCTTCCTTCTTTTAAACAATACAAATGCGTCGAGTCCTAAAGAAGAAAGCACTGAACTTTTTTTATTGGTTTTTGCAGGCGGGCAGGGGGGCATGGTGAAAGAATAAATCCCAAGAACCAAACCTGCCGCGGCACTGATATACAGTTGCGATGCACTAATTGTCCACCCGCTAATATCTACCAGCCACATTGCGCAAATAAAACCAACGGTACCCCAAACACGTACAGGCGGGAAATCCTTAATGATGTTAAATCCTTTCTGTTCCAATACAATGTACGATACTGTGTTATTCAAAGCTATGGTTGGCATAAAGGTGATGGAATTGAACAGCATTACCCACCACATTACCTCCGGATTGGTTATTGTGGAAGCCCAAAATAAAAGGGCTGCCCCAACAATATGACAGGCGCCGAGAACTCGTTCAACATTAACCCAGCGATCTGCTACAATACCCAATAAAGCCGGGGCAAATAACGAAGCCAAACCCATTGTTCCGTATATACTGCCCACCTCTCCTCCGGTGAATTTTAGGGTTACAATCATGTATCCTCCCAGCGAAATCAACCAGGATCCCCAGACAAAGAATTCCAAAAAGTTCATAACGATCAGCCGGGATTTAATGCTCACAGTAATTGTTTTGTTTAAATGGTAAGATAAAGATTTTGAACGAATATACAGGGAGCCGGGCTTGCGCGTAATCATTAAATTTGTGTCGGTTAAATGCCTTATATTTAACGTCAGCGATTGCTCCCAACAACCATCTATTCCCCAATAATACCATTATTATTTATGGCAATACGCGTTGCAATCAATCACAAGACCACTTATAGTTACGACAGGCTGGTATCGCTTTCGCCGCATATTTTTCGCCTGCGGCCAGCCGCGCACTCGCGTACCAATATTGAGGCCTATTCATTTAAAGTAACCCCCAAAGACCATTTTATCAACTGGCAGCAGGATCCATTTGGCAATTACCAGGCAAGGGTGGTCTTTCCGGAGAAAACAAAAGAGCTGTCCGTTGAAGTTGAAGTGATTGCCAATATGGTGGTGATCAATCCTTTTGATTTTTTTGTGGAAGAATACGCCGAAAATTTCCCGTTTGACTACCAGGACCAGTTGCCCAAAGAGCTCGTTCCTTACCTGGAAATAAAAGAGAAAGGACCCCTGCTCATGAAATGGCTGGAAGGAGTTGACCGCTCCAAAAAAACAATCAACGATTTCCTGGTATACATCAACCGGAAATTGTATACAGATATCAGCTATTCCATCAGGATGGAAGTGGGTGTACAAACCTGCGAAGAAACGCTGGAACGTGCCATTGGTTCCTGCCGCGATTCCGCCTGGCTGCTGGTGCAGGTTTTTCGCCACCTGGGACTGGCAGCGCGGTTTGTATCTGGCTACCTGGTACAGCTAACCGCAGATATTAAATCGCTGGACGGACCCTCGGGTCCCGAAAACGATTTTACGGATTTGCATGCATGGACAGAAGTGTATATTCCCGGTGCGGGATGGATAGCACTTGACCCCACATCGGGGCTTTTTGCCAGCGAAGGACATATACCACTGGCATGCACACCCGATTATGCCAGCGCCGCACCCGTTGTAGGCGCCACCGATAAATGCGAAACCACTTTTGCTTTCAGCAATACCGTAACCCGCATACATGAAGACCCACGCGTAACCAAGCCCTATTCGGATGAACAATGGACTGCCATCAATGCTACCGGTCTGCTGGTAGACGAAGATCTTTTAAAAGGCGATGTTCGCATGACCATGGGCGGTGAACCAACTTTTGTATCTATTGATGATATGGAGGGCGCCGAATGGAACACAACAGCAGATGGAAAATTAAAACGTGAACTATCGCACGACCTGATATTCCGGTTGCGTGAAAAGTTCGGTCCCACCGGTATGATTCATTATGGTCAGGGCAAATGGTACCCAGGCGAGCCATTGCCGAGGTGGCAATATGGATTGTTCTGGAGAAAGGACAATTATCCCATCTGGAAAAATAGTACACTGGTGGCGCATGAAAAAATTACGAAAAAATATACGCATGAACATGCACATGCAATTATACAGGAACTTGCAAAAACAGTTGCCGTCAGTACCGAAAATATAGGAACTGCCTACGAGGACATCTTTTATTTTTTATGGACCGAAGGAAACCTGCCTGCAAACATAGACCCGCTGCAGACAAACCTGAAAGACCCCATAGAACGGCGCACACTGGCGCAACTGCTGGACAAGGGTCTGGAAAAACCCGCCGGTTTCGTATTGCCGCTTAAATGGAATTATGACAATGACAAATGGCAAAGCAATAAATGGGTGCTGAACAGGCCGCATTTATTTTTGGTACCTGGCAATTCACCTATGGGATTACGGTTGCCGCTTAATTCGCTGGCAGCAGTTGCTAAATCTGATGAACCGCAAAAAATTGAACGCAGCTTATTTGAAGAGCTGCCCGAATTGGAGCACTATCACGAAACCATTACCAGCCGCTATGGCTCGGTGACCGTTCACCCCGAACCGCGCCAAAGATTAATGCCGCAACAGGATGATTCGGTTGAAAAAACAGAAACGCTTACCGGCAGGAATAAAATACCTGAAAAAAAGAAGCCGGAAGAGGAAGAACCCAAAAAACCGTTGTACGAAATACCGGTTATAAAAACGGCTTTGTGTGTGGAAGCAAGGGAGGGCATTGTCTATATTTTTCTGCCACCGATGGATTACCTGGAGCACTACCTTGATATGGTGGCATCTATAGAAGCCACCGCCGCCAAATTAAATATACCCGTTCGTATTGAAGGATATGAACCGCCCCGTGATTACCGGATGGAACGCCTGGTAGTATCTCCTGACCCGGGTGTTATTGAAGTAAATATTCATCCGTCTGCCAACTGGAAAGAACTGTTGCACAATATTGACACCCTGTACGACCAGGCTTTTTTATCGCGGCTGGCTACTGAAAAATTTATGCTGGATGGCAGGCATACCGGAACCGGTGGCGGCAATCATATTACCATTGGCGGCGCCTCGCCGGCTGATAGTCCATTGTTGCGAAGGCCCGATGTATTGCGCAGCCTGGTTACCTATTGGCAACACCATCCGGGCCTGTCCTATCTATTTTCGAGCGCGTTTATTGGTCCAACCAGCCAGGCGCCGCGTATTGATGAAGGGCGCGATGAGAAGTTGTACGAAATGGAAATTGCTTTTGACCAAGTTCCGGAGAATGGTTTTGTGCCTTTCTGGCTGGTAGACCGCATATTCAGGCATTTGCTAACGGATATAACGGGCAACACCCACCGCTCTGAATTTTGTATTGATAAAATGTATTCGCCAGACAGCTCTTCGGGCAGGCTGGGCATCCTGGAGTTCCGCGCATTTGATATGCCGCCGCACAAACAAATGAGCCTGGTGCAGATGTTACTCATCCGCGCACTGATAGCCAGCTTCTGGAAAAAACCTTATAAACACAAACTGGTAAGATGGGGTACTGAGTTGCACGACAAATTTATGCTGCCCTATTATGTACACCAGGATTTAAAAGATGTTGTAAATGATTTGAATGAAGCCGGATACTCTTTTAATATGAGCTGGTTTGAACCATTTTTTGAATTTCGTTTTCCGCATTATGGAACAATAAAATTGCAGGACATAGAAATGGAAATACGCATGGGCATAGAACCCTGGCATGTATTGGGTGAAGAAATGTCGAGCACCGGCACTGCCCGTTTTGTAGATTCTTCACTGGAAAGGGTACAGGTAAAATTATCCGGGCTGAACGGGGCACGTTATATACTGCTGTGCAATGGTACCAGGGTGCCGCTTCGTGAAACTTCCACGAAAGAAGTATTTGTTTGCGGGGTGCGTTACCGCGCATGGCAGCCGCCATCGGCCCTGCATCCTACCATCGGTACAGATACGCCGCTCACTTTTGATATTATTGATACCTGGAACAGCCGTTCTATCGGTGGTTGCACTTATTATGTGGCGCATCCCGGCGGAAGAAGCTACGATACATTTCCTGTAAACAGCTATGAAGCCGAATCCAGGCGCTTCAGCCGCTTTGGAACCATTTCTCATTCGCAGGATACCCTGCAACCAGTTTCATTACCCGTAGCCATGCCTTTGACTATGGGTGCGTCGAGGTATATAGAGCAAAACAGGCAACCCTTCCTGGCAGATGCACCGCTGCCGGAAACAAATGTTGCCTATCCGTATACACTTGACCTGCGGCAGTTCTGGAAACGAAAATAATGGCCGGTTATTCTTATTGTGCCAGCACCAGGTTAGACAGCAGTAATACCGCGTCCTCTGCTGCTGTTACGTTTTGTTTGCATTCGGGGTGCAGTACCACCATTTGTTTTTCCATGAGTGTGATAGATTCTTTATCGGTATCTACATGAATAGATCCTTCAATTACCTGCAATACAAGCAGTCCTTCCACTACCAGGTCATCCATGGCTGCATCTTTATGCAGGGCCGATAATACCATGGTTATGCCATTGCTTTTAAATACAGTAATGGCATTGCGATCATTTTTGTTCCAGGCCGGTTCATCTTTTAACTGGGTTATAAACTTTTGCAGATCTATTGAAACGGCAGGAGCGTCAATTATCCTGTTGCCTTCCGGACGGTTGATGGTGGCATCATTGATTTTTACTGGCATGTTGTAGTTTTTTATGTTTAATAATTTCAGCTATGGAATGTATATGCTAATGGAAAAAATATGCCGGAACATTTGCCGCAGTCATTTTGAATCTTTGTAGAATCCATTCCACAGCCTATGAAACAGCCGGCTGCTGTTTAACGCTGTTCTTCTTATACTTCACCGAAAAAGCAAATACCAGCGCGTTAATAATAAAAGAGAAGGCGTTGGTGCAAATAATGGGTAAATCGGTTTTCCGGGCGCCATACCATACCCAGCCAGCCAGACCGGTCATCAGTATAAACAACATGAAGTATGAAATATTCTCCGCTTTCTTTTCTTTTATGATCTTAACCAGCTGTGGCAGCATTGATATGCCTGTAAGTATGCCGGCACCTATTCCTATATAATTGGTGGTTTCATCCATAACGGTTTGGTTTAAATGCCTGTGCTGGTAGTCTGGCAGCATCCTGTTGACTGTGTGATAATTTCATGCCACGAAGTTGTAAAGATGACGAATCAGCCCCCGTGTTTGCGAATAAACAGGTATCGCCAATGATAATATCACAAGCACGATAATATCCGCAAAAAATATTTTATTAAAACACACTGCGGGATCAATCTTGTGGAACTTATTGCGCAACATGGCGCGCTTAAAAATAGGTTGATAAAAAAACGATGTATCATACGACAATGGCATAAACTATCAAAAAATGTTTTGTTTATGGCATACTTTTTAATTTAACAATACAACAAATGCTCATCATTTTTTAGTGCGGCATTGCTGGTGCCGCCATTGCCATTAAACCTACTGTTATGCGATCGCTCAATTGGGGAATTATTGGTCCTGGAAATATTGCCCACCAATTTGCAAAAGATCTTGAACTGGTTCGGCCTGCACAAAAAATTACGGCCGTGCTGGGCAATCATGCAGAAAACACGGAAGCATTTTGCAAATCGTTTAATGTTGCAGGCGCGTATACCGATTTGAATAAATTTATTGATCAGGCCAATACAGACATTGTGTATATCGCCACGCCACATCCGATGCATTTTAAAGAGGCCATGGCCTGCCTGGAACACCATATTCATGTGCTTTGTGAGAAACCAATGACCATCAACACAGAACAATGTGTAAAACTGGTGGAAGCATCCCGCAGGAATAAAACATTTTTGATGGAGGCCATGTGGATCAGGTTCCTGCCGGGTATTCATAAAGTTTTATCGCTTATAAAAGAAGATGCAATAGGCAAGCTGGTTTCAATAAAAGCTGGTATGGGTTACAAAGCGCCCAGGGACGATAACAACCGGTATTTTAATCCTGCATTGGGTGGTGGCTCATTGCTCGATCTGGGCATTTATCCCATTTTTCTTGCACAGTTGTTATTAGGGAAACCGGAAAAATTACAGGCAACCGGGCAGTTAACCGAAAAAGGCGTGGACGAAACATGCGCGGTGCTATGCGGGTATGCAGACGGACAGTATGCGCTGCTCGATTCATCACTGGTTACTCAAACCGATCAACCGGCAGTGATAGCAGGAGAGAAAGGTGTGATAAAAATATTAAACCCCTGGTTTGAAAAAACTACCGGCATAGAATGGCAGCTGTATGATAAAGAAAAAAAGCTGTTTCCCTGTGAGTGGGAAGGACATGGCCTGCAGTTTGAAATTGAGGAAGTGCTGGCCTGTATAAACAACAATAAAATAGAAAGCGACTGTTTTTCACATACGTTCAGTCTGTCGCTCAGCGAAACGCTCGGGAACGTCAGGGAACAGATTCATGCGGTTGTAGTAGAACGTTAATAATTATTGTGAAAAGCCGGTGTTAGGTGTTGAAATTAATTACTTATTTAGCTTCTTTTTCAGGCTCTCTGAAATATGCCGTTCGGTTCCTTTCTTTCTTTCGCTGGTCTCTTTTGCCTCATCTATAGAATGAGATTGCTGCAGGCTTTCTTCATTTTTGGTAAGCTCACTGAGGTGCGCATAATATTTTTGTATGATTTTTAATTCCGCTTCCGGAATATTCTCCACATCTACCAACCGGTTGCTGGCAAAATCATGGGCGGCAATCAGCTCATTTAATTTTAATTGAATGGCCAGCGAGTCTTTGTTTTGCGCTTTCTGGATGAGGAAGACCATCAGGAAGGTAATGATAGTGGTGCCGGTATTGATAACCAATTGCCAGGTTTCTGAATAATTAAATACAGGACCAGTGGCTGCCCACGCAATTACTATTACAAAGGCAAAAACAAAAGCACCGGTGCTTCCGGTGATTTTTGTTATCCTGTTGGCAAACCGCTCGGAAATACTGAGATGCCTGGTATTTGGTTCTTTTTTCATAACATATTTTTTTCGTGTATTATTTATATTTGAAATGATAATGATTGCATTTATCCGGTTGCTACCAGGCGGTTATCGCTTTTATACGTTCCGGAATTTTCCAGGTGCAGATCACCCGGGATCCAGGAAGCAGGCGAGAAGGGAAGGGCATCGGTGTTTGCCAGGTCTTCATAAAAAACATGGTTGGTACCCCGGTAAAACCGGAAAAGATTTTCTGCCATTGCTTCATATTTTAACCGCAAAAGGCCGGGTATCCGGTCTTTGTTGAATTCTATAATTCTACGGGAAACTGCATCCATGTTTTTTTAAGAATAAGTCCGGCTATTGTTATCATCCTGGCCATTCCAATATGATCTGTATCATAATATCATGCCACGATTGGGTGATTGGTTGATCAGTTGATTGGTTGATCAGTTGGTTGGTTGATCAGTTGATTTCCGGTTTTCCGTATTTTATCATAAAAGGAAAGGCCGGATAGAAATCCGGCCTCTGAAAAAACCATATGCTGATCTACTATTAAAAAAGTTGGAAGCATACTATTCATCCTCAGGATATTGATTTCTCATCTTGTTTTTCCCAGTTATAGCTTCCTTCCTGTTCGGCTTTTACATTTACGTAAGATTCTGCGATGTCGGTTAGTAACCGGTCAGTCGCTTCTTCTTCCCTCAATGTCTTATCCAGCAGGTCAGCCGCCCTGTTCATTCCCATGGTTACCGCCAGCTGAACCAGGCCGCCATAACTGGCTATTTCATAATGTTCAACTTTCTGGGCTGCTATTATCAATGCTGCATCACGTGTAAGGGTACCATCTTTTGTTTCACTGATGATGGTGCGGGCTTCGCGGAGTAAGCCTTCAATGGCTTCACATTTTTTTCCTTCCGGAGATTTACCAATCAGTTGAAAAACCTTTTCCAGCCGCTTAATATGCCTTTCCGTTTGTTTTGTGTGGTTGTCAAATGCATCTTCCAGTTCTTCCGTAGAAGAGGCTTTTTTCATTTCAGCCAGCCCCCTGATCAATTCTTTTTCTGCGTAATAAATATCCTTTAACTGGTCAACAAAAAACTTCTGCAGGTAAGACCCGGTAGCAGCATGTACACCATTTGGCTTATTGCTTTTTATTGCTGAATTCATATCATTCAATTTTTGTTGTAAGAAAATAAAGAAGAGGCTGTCTTTAAAGTTTTACACGGCCTCTTCTTTTTTATTAACCGGAGTATTATCTTGAAGTTGTTTTACTTTTTGAAGAGCCGCTTGTTTTTTTTGAGGCAGTGCCAGATGATTTTCTTCCATTGCCCGATGAACCGTTTGAACCAGTCTTGCTACCAGATGAACGGCTACTGCCGGTAATGGATGTTCTACCACTATTATTACCATTACCTGAAGAACTGCTACGGCCTGAACTTGAACTGCCGGTTGTTCTTTCATTGCTGTCATCACCGGAAGAGCGCCTGTCTGAACGACTGCCGGATGACCAGTTTTCGGAAGATCTGCCGGTGCGTCCGCCGCCACTGCGTCTTTCATCTTCATAAGAACTTCTGCCACGGCCTTCATTGCCTCCATACATTCTTCCTGAATAGGCGCGGTCGTTTTCATAGTCCATTCCTTCGCCCTGGTAGCCGCTCCTGTTACCGGCATAATTATAACCACCTTCCTGTCTGCCCATACCCTGTTGTCCGTAATCACTTTCATCCCAACCCCTGCTTTGATTTCCATAACCACCGCGGTTTCCGTATCCTCCCTGGTCGCCCCAATTACCCTGGTTTCTGCTCTGGTTGCCCTGGTTACCACGCTGGTTGCCGCCAGACTGGTATCCTGATGATCCCTGGTTGCCATATCCGCCCTGGTTGCCATAATTGGTTCCCTGGTTCCGGTAGTTGCCATATTCATCCCTCATTCCCCTGTCGCCCCTTTGCGATGAATAATTTCCCTGTCTTCCATAATCACCCATCCGATCGCGGCTCATGCCACCAAATCCATGGCGCGAATAACGGACCTGGCTGCTTCCCCTGTTCTGATTGTAGTCATCACTTTCATCATCATTTCCGCGTCTTCCCTGAACATCATAATCGTTTTCATCATTGCGGAAATCTTCATCAAAATCTTCATCGTCTTCATTTGAATAACGGTTGCTGAAATTCCTGTCGTCGTCTTCATCATAATCGTGCTGTGAACTTCTGCGCTGGTTATCATCTTCATCCCAGCCACCTCTTGAACCGCCATATCCCTGTTGTGAGCCTTCATTCCTGTGACGGCGGTCTTCATTATAATCGTTTGCAGAATTTCCTCTGCCCATACGTCTGTTTTGTTCCATAGTTTTAATTTTTTTTAGTTATGTAAAGCAATCCTGTAGCTATACCATCAAATCATATTCCTTTTTGCCAATCGCCTGTTGCATAAGCTATCAAGGGAATGTATTTACCGGTTTGTAGAATAAATGATTACAGTAAAATGCAGTTGAAGACTTTTTTCTACAACGAAATCAAAAGAATATTCAAATAAAAAAATATGCAAGAAGTATGGCATAAAAAACACGGCGTACAGAGGGGATTTCAGCAAAAAATCAATTATTATTTAATTCGTAAAGGCTACCGTTGTTTATTTGTCGAACGCTTTAATTATTTTTTGCAGGTTGATACCTTTGCCAATGACAGGTTTAAAAATATCGCCTTCCCGCTTCAGTCTTTCCACAGCATTGTAAATGGTGAAATCAGACATCTTCAAACCTTTTTTTACTTCTTCCCAATACAGGGGCATAGACACAGTGGCGCCGGGCTTTGGCCTGAGTGAGTAAGGCGCCGATACTGTAGCCTGTGGACGGTTTTGTAAAAAATCGACATACATTTTACCACTCCGGTTTTTTACTGCCCGCTCAATGCTGGTGAAAGATGGAAGCGCTTCATGCACCATCCTGGCAACCACCCTTGCAAACTCTTTTGATTGTTCATAGCTGTATTTTGCGCCCAGTGGAATGTAAATATGAATTCCGGTAGACCCGCTTGTTTTTGGATACGCTATAATACCCATGCTATCCAGTACAGACTTAGTAACATTGGCGGCTTCAATAACCTGGTCAAATGTATTCTTTGCAGGGTCCAGGTCAATGATACACCAGTCAGGGTAATCTTCCGTTTCTACCCGGCTGTGCCATGGATTCATTTCTATACAACCCAGCGATGCCATGTATAAAAGGCTGGCTTCATCTTTTGCTACCAGGTAATTGCGATCGCGGTTATCGGCGCTGCTGTGGTAACGAAATGTTTCAACCCATTCCGGGGCTTTCCCGGTTACATCTTTAAAATAAAAGCTTTCGCCGGTAATGCCATCCGGGTGCCGGTTCATTGACTGCGGCCTGTTTTTCAGGTAAGGCAGTATATACGGCGCTACCTGGTAGTAATAATTGATAAGATCGCGCTTGGTGATTTTTTCTTTTGGCCAGTATATTTTACTGAGGTTGGTAAATTTCAGTTCATGGCCGTTGATTTTTTTTACCTGCGTTTCTTCGGCAGGGTTTAGCAAAGTTTTGCGCGTTGCAGCGGCTTCTTTTGTAATAACCCGGTTGGTATGCAATACAGATGTTTTCATTATTTTTTTTATTGGCGCGGGCTTTTCTGCTTTTACCTCAGCCGCTTTTTTATCTTCGCGCATTCCTTCAAAGGATGGGTGCCGCATAACGCCGTCGCTGGTTATCTCTGCGTAAGAGACTTCACAAACCAGTTGTGGCTTTAACCAGGTGGCGGTTGCTTTGGGCGGGTTTGGCCGGAAGCGCGATGGCTTATTTACATCCGGCTCTGAATTAAAGGGAGATGTTTTTCTTACCAGTGGTTTAAATTTTTTTATGAGCTCAGCCTGGAGTTCATCCGAAAAGCCGGTTCCGATTTTGCCGGTATAAAGAAATTTGCCTTTTTCAAATACACCTACGAGCAATGAACTGAATTTTTTTGCACTGCCTTCATTCTGTGTAAAACCACCAATGACTACTTCATGCCGTTTGCCTACTTTTATTTTTAACCAGTCTTTGGTGCGTGCCCCTGGTATATATGGGCTGTCCTCTTTTTTAGCCATAATTCCTTCCAGCTGCATGGAACGGGCTGCCTTAAAAAATTCGGTACCGGTAGCATTAAAGGTTTGGCTCAGGCGGATAACCGGGTGTTCGGGAATAATGGAAATTAATTTTTCCCTTCTTTGGTGTAAAGGGAGATTAAGCAAAGAATATCCATTCAGCCACAACAGGTCGAATACATAATACAGTAAACGCCCATCAGCTTCGCTGCGCCAGTTCTGGAGATCGCCAAACTTAGATATGCCTTCATCAGAAGAAACGATGATCTCGCCATCCAGTACAGCATCCATTTTTAACTCCTTCAAAGCGTTGCAGACCGGGTAAAATTTTTCATTAAATGATTTGTTGTTGCGCGATCTTAACTCCACCCTACCTTTCAACAGGTGCGCAATGGCGCGGTAGCCGTCCCACTTTACTTCATATAACCAGTCTTCGGCATCAAAAGGTTTGTCTACCAGCGTAGCAAGCATGGGAGAAAGAACTGCCGGAAATTTTGCTTTTATGCCTTTTGTTCCGGCTTCATTTTTTTTTTTGATGCGGCACCGGCTTTTGTAGGAGCAGGGACAGGTTTTTTTTGTGCAGCTTTCTTTGTACCGGCTTGTCCGTATACCTTGTCGGGTGCTTTCTCCATTTGTTTGATGGTCTTTCCTGAAATTACCGATTTTTCTTTTTTTGTAATATCACTGCTTTTCGCAAACTTATCCTTAGCTTTCATCAGCAACCATGAATTTTCCCCCTGGTAAGATGATTTCACCAGTACATATTCTCCTTTCATTTTTTCACCGTGGAGGTTAAAAACCAGTTTACCCTTTTGCAATTGTTGCAGCAGGTTTTTTTCCATGTCTTTTGTTCCGGTAAATTTGCCTTCTGCGGGCTCATAGGTTCCTTCGTCCCATACAATAACAGTTCCACCCCCATATTGTCCTTTTGGAATAATGCCTTCAAAATTCCTGTAATCATAAGGATGGTCTTCCACCATCATGGCCAGGCGTTTTACAGAGGGGTCGGTGGATGGCCCCTTGGGTACCGCCCAACTTTTCAATACGCCTTCCATCTGCAGGCGGAAATCATAATGCAGGCGCGATGCATCGTGTTTCTGAACAACAAAACGGAGTTGACCGTTATGGGCTTTTCCACCCACGGGTTCGGGTGTTTCTTTGAATGAACGTTTCTTTTTATAAACTGATAAAGACATGCAGAATGTATAAAAATTATCGTGCCATTACCCAACCGTGCTAATGGTGTGCCTTTGCCTCCAGTTCCTGTATACTGATTGGTTCCAGCGAATGATCCGCCGGACCGGTCAATACTTTTCCATCGCAATCATAACGGGCTCCATGACAGGGGCAATCCCACGATTGTTCGGCGCTGTTCCATTTTACTTCGCATTTCAGGTGCGTACATACCGGGTTTACTGCATGCAACTGCCCTGTTTCATCCTTGTACAAGCCAATCTTTTCTCCATCATATTGTACAATTTTTGCCTCACCTCTTGCCAGGCCCGACAGTTCATGAAGTTTGTCAGCCGAAAACAGTTTACCCGCAAAATTGCTGATTACCCCGGCGTTGTGTGTAATAAAATTAGAGAAGCCGGCTACCGGCTTTATACGGTTGGGGTTAAAGACGTGTATCAGTGCATCTTCACGGTTGAGCAGTATGGCCGTCAATACACGCGCGGCCACATGGCTGTATATCATACCGTTTCCGCCATACCCGGTTGCCACATATATATTATCGGGATGACCGGGCAAATGACCGATATACGGAAGGCCGTCCGCTGGTTCAAAATATTGCGAAGACCATTTATAAGCAATTTCTTTTACACTGAAATGCCCGCGGATGGTTGTTTCCAGTTCAGTAAATAAATAATCTGTGTTTTGCTGGTCACCTGTCTTATGGTCTTTTCCACCTGCAATTAAATATTCGGTACAATCTATATTCTGTGTGCGATAGTAATGATAGGGGTCTTCCATATCATACGCCAGGTCTTTCGGGTACATCTCATTGTCCAGTATAACGGCCATGGCATAGGTACGATAGGGAGCACAGCGCAAATGCAGCAGGTTTACTCCCGGCGGTATATGGGTGGCATAAATAATATCGGAGGCCATGTATTTTCCCTGGCTGGTAGTCGCCGTTATTTGTGTATCGTTGTCAACATGGGTAACTCGGCAATCCTGCAACAGGCAGCCCCCGGCATTTTCATATGCTGCCGCAATGCCATAAACATACTCCACAGGATTAAATTTTGCCTGGCCGGTTACTTTCATGGCCTTTGTAAAACTAAATGGAAACGGCAGGTTATTATCATATACGGCGTTTACCCCAACAGCGGCAGTTGCATCAAAAATAACCTGCAGTTCTTTTTCCTGCTGATGTGTTTGTGCAAATAAATAAGCATTCGCCTCTTTGAATGCGCAACTGATGGCATGTTGTTGAATATTGTGGCGGATAAGTGAGATGGCGTCTCCAGCGGCGTCTGCAACCTGTTGGGCGGTTTGCTTTGAAAAATTTTTTTCGATGGTATGGTAAGTGGTATCCAGGAGTGTATTGAGATGCGCCGTGGTACCACCGGTGGTGCCAAAACAAAGATTGCGTGCTTCCACCACCAGGCATTTTTTGCCGGCCTCCTGTAACTGCAAAGCAGTGGCCATACCTGTAATGCCGCCGCCCACTATAATAACGTCGAACACGTTGTGTTCGTCAACCAAATTTTTAGCCCGGTAAGGCGCAGCGGTTGCCTGCCATAGGCTTTCAGTAAATCCATCCCTGCCGATCATAAAAAATAATTTATAAATAATAAAATGCGGTTTGGGAAGAGCGTATATCCTGCTTCATTGTGCAAGCATTTACACAGTGCGTTTCTTTTTCTACGGTAATTGGTTACGGATGACTGGCGAAAAAGCAATAGCCAGGAATTATCCCTGGCTATTGTATGAATATTTATTATTTATCGTCTTCGGCTTCTCCTTCCTGTTCAGCTTCCCAATTAATATTATTTTCTGCAATTTCTGTAAGGCCTGCATCCGTTTGTTTTTCTTCTTCCAGTGTCTGGTGAAGAATCTCTGCCGCATCATCCATACCCATTGTTTTTGCAAGCTGTACCAGTGCACCATAAGTAGCAATCTCATAATGCTCCACTTTCTGGGCAGACATGATAATGCCCACATCGCGTGTCATGCTGCCATCTTCTGTTTCTTCAACAATGGAATTGCCTTCTTTTATAATGCCTTCCATGGCATCACATTTCTTGGCCTGTGCTTTCTTGCCCATTATTTCGAATACATGTTCCAGCCTGGTAACATGTTCTTCTGTTTGTGCAAGATGTTCTTCAATGGCATTTTTTAATTCTTCGGTGGTAGCTGCTTTTTGCATTTTAGGAAGCGCTTTGGTAAGTTGTTTTTCTGCCCAGTAAATATCTTTCAGCGAGTCTGTAAAATATTTATCCAGTTGAGAATTTCCCTGGCCGGCTGCTGTACGATGAGAATCGGAGGCGGGTTTTTTGCTCTTTGAGGGAGCTGTTTTAACGTTTGGCATAATTAAAATTTTTATAAGATGAAATTGATGTCATGATAGAATTTACCAAATGGCATGCCCGGAATTTACGGCTGGTATGTATTTAGCTTATATGCCAGTAACAATGATTTTATCAGTATGGTCCGGAAAATTATTACAATGACTGGCAGCTATAACTCCTTTAATGATGATAGTATGAATTTATTCAGGAAAAAAACAATTGAACAAATTGGCAAAAGACTGTTGAAACGGAAAGAGAACATTGCAGTAGCCGAAAGTGTTACTGCCGGCCTGCTTCAATTTGGTTTGTCAACAGCACCCGATGCGGCCATGTTTTTTCAGGGAGGCATCACTGCTTATAACCTTGGACAAAAATGTAAACACCTGGAAGTGGAGCCGCTGCATGCACTGGCAGTAAACTGTGTTTCACAACAAGTAGCCAAGGAAATGGCGCATCATGTAAGCACACTTTTTGGGAGCCACTGGGGAATTGGTGTTACGGGTTATGCCACTGCAGTGCCCGCGTCGGGCAATAAGGTCTTTGCCTTTTATGCCATTGTGTATAAGCATAAATTGAAAGCCTATGGAAAAATTACTGCGCAAACGGCCGATCCGCCGGTGCTGCAACTCAGGTACGCCAGTTACATTTTTGAACAGCTCAGCAAAAAGTTATAACCGGCGCTGTGGTACAGTACTTGTTGAAATGCCTTTACAATCATAATAACCCACATTAATAATGAGTATCGCATTCCCGATTATCTCCTGGGCAAATGGGAGTAATATATATGAAGTAAACGTACGTCAATACACAAAAGAAGGCACACTGCAGGCTTTTATACAGCATATACCACGTTTGCACAAAATGGGAATAGATATTCTCTGGTTGATGCCAATTACACCCATCAGTGTAGAAAAGCGACAGGGTACATTTGGCAGTTATTATGCAGCCAGTTCATATACAGACATCGATCCTGTGTATGGAACTGCGGCAGATTTCATAGACCTTATTGGTATAGCCCACAGTTTTGGAATGAAGGTGATCATAGACTGGGTAGCCAATCATACGGGGTATGATCACCAGTGGACCACTCAATACCCCGATTGGTACCATAAAGACGAAGCAGGCAATTTTATTGATCTGCATGGATGGATAGATGTGATAGACCTCAATTACAACATTCCTGCAATGCGGCTGGAAATGATTCAATCCATGCAGTATTGGGTAAAGGAGTTTGATATTGACGGATTTCGTTGCGATATGGCGCGTACGGTACCCATCGATTTCTGGATAGAAGCCAGGGGTGAGTGTGATGCGGTGAAACCACTTTTCTGGCTGGCAGAATGCGAAATTCCCGAATACCATGAAGCGTTTGATGTAACCTACGGATGGGAGGTAATGCGGGCAATGGATAAATACATGCAGTCCGAAATTCCCTTATCGGACGTTATCCCGCTCATGAATAATTATTCGAGATACCCAATAGGATCCAGGAAATTGATATTTACTTCCAATCATGATGAGAATACCTATTATGGTACTGAATATGAAAAATATGGTATTGCCGCAATGGCCATGGCCGTATTCAGTTGCACCTGGCCGGGTATTCCGCTCATCTATTCGGGGCAGGAAAAACCCAATATAAAAAGATTGCCTTTTTTTGAAAAAGCACATATCGACTGGGACGGTGAAGTAACACTCCATGATTTTTACCACCGACTGTTGCAATTCCGTAAACGCAGTAAGGCTTTGCAGGAAAGCGCTTCGGTGATCATACTGGCATCGCGCCACCCGCATATACTTGTCTATCTCTGCCGCCGCCAGCAGGATAGGGTGTTGGTATGCCTGAATTTTTCAAAAGAAGAAGCAGCATGCAGCCTCAATCACCCGGCGTTGCCAGGCCATTACGTGGAGCTGTTTTCTGACGAGCCCATAAAAATTCAAAGACAGGAAAAGATTATACTGGCTGCAGGTGCATTTAAAGTGTATCATATCACATCTGGCGTTGCCGGCTGGTGAATAGGGAATTGGGAATAGGGAATTAGGAATTGGGTGTTGGGTGTTGGGGATTGCTTTTTGTGGATTGGGATATTGGGAATTGAATTTGTGGTGACTGATAGCTGGATTACCTGGCAAAGATGCCGGACTAGTTTTTTTATATTTTTTTATGCCATGCCCTCTTCGGTAATAGCAAATATGAATTATGACGTATCGTCGGAGACACTGAAAATAATATTTCTGTCGGGCGCTGTGTACGAATACCGGAAAGTTCCACCCAAAGTTTACAACGCTATGAAGACGGCCTTCTCCAAAGGGACTTACCTGAACAAATATATTAAAGGACAGTATTCTTATAAGAAAATCAATTGATGACGTTTTGTGGAATTTGGTTCCCAATTGATTACCAATGCTTGCCGGTTAAAGCATCAGCACCGCTGGCACGAATATTTCTTCACCATAAAAAAATATTTATTATGAAAAAGATTCTGATCCCATTTGCTGCAGCTGCTATTTTACTTACTTCCTGCGGCAATAACGCATCAACCACCGACAGCGTTGAAAAAGCCGACTCGGCAAATAAAGAAAAAGTGGACTCACCGGCGGCAGTAAAAGAACCTATAAAGACAGATGAAGAAAGCACCAGTTTTTTGGTAAAAGCAGCCAATGGCGGATTGGCTGAAGTAAAACTTGCACAGCTGGCCAAAGAAAAAGCAACCGATACTGCTGTACAGCATTTTGCTGATATGATGATAACCGACCATGGCGCCGCCAACGAAAAAGTAAAAGCACTGGCAGCAGAACGCAACGTAACAATACCTGCAGAACCCGGAGAAGCCGAACAAAAAAAGGCAGCGGAACTTGGAAAAAAAGCAGGAAAAGATTTTGACAAAGACTACGTAAATACGATGGTGAAAGGCCATGAAGAAACGCTCGACCTGTTTAAAAAAGTATCATCCAAGACCTCTGATGGGGCTGTAAAAGCTTTCGCAGACAATACCATTCCGGTTATTGAGCATCACCTGATGAGGATTAAAGACATTAAAAAAGGAATGAAATAAATAGAACTGATTACTGACCTGTTAACTTTTAAAATTTTATTTTATGGCAAAGTATTCTAAAAAAGCAGGCGACAAAGTTGAAAAAGTAATGCATGAAAAAAAGAAAGGCAAATTGAAAAGTGGAAGAAGCGGAAAAAAAGTGACCAGCCGCGCACAGGCAATAGCCATTGGGTTATCTGAAGCACGCAAAGCTGGTGCAAAAGTTCCGAAAAAGAAAAGTGCGGCGCCAAAGAAAAGGGCAGGCGCCAAAAAGAAAGCAGCGCCGAAAAAGAAATCTTCAAGGTAATGTAGTTCCGGCAGGTAAGTCCCCGGTATAATTCAGCATACATCGATCAACCCCCCAGGCTGTAAAAAGTCGGGGGGATTTTTTTATGGATGTCTGTAAGCGAAATGCAAACGCATTGTATAGATTAATACGGATATCAACCTATGTATACAATACCCTATACCGGGTATCGTTTCACTTATTCGGGTGCTATATGACGTTACAGATACCACGAAAAAATTATTGGGAATACAAAAAAAAGTTTTAATTTTCTATCCCTTTATCCGCCCCCTCCCTGCTGATTTTCCGCACCGTAGTAGCAGTTCCACCTGGTTAGCACCTGCATTTGTAGCAACAACAAATTGTTTACCATCATTTTTATATTTATAAAAATTGATTAGGCATGCCTGCATACGAAATAACAAAAAGTATACTACTGCCATTTGCCGGTTCTATATTGGTAAATACCCATTGCCGTTTTATTTCTGTTGGTTCCTGCACTATTAATTCTGAATTATTATTACCAGGGTCAGTTCCGTCTTTGTTATTCTTTAAAATATAAACCTTTCTATCATGAACAAGAAAAAATCATCTTCGCTGTTAAAAGAAATCACCCACATTCATACAGAAGCGCAAAAAACGGATGATGGAGACCGCTGTATGATAGCACCGGCTCCTGAACTTAAAAAGAAAATTGACGACGAAATAAAGAAATTAAAAAGCAGTACATCGCGCGGTCTGCTGGCCGGCAAGATTGGCTTCCGCGATACACAACCCGTAGGTTTTAACGACGGGCTTATTTACCCCGGTACCATGTTCCCCGTTGGTACATCGGCTGCCATTGCAAGATCTGCAGGTTTAAACAGGGCGCCATTGCGCGGAACGGTACGGGTGATAGTGGTACTGGTAGATTTTTCCGATAAGGTAATGACCCAGACAAAAGCGCATTTTGAACAATTGTTTTTTTCGCTGGGTTCTATTGCTACCGGAAGTGTACGCGAATACTACCGGGAGGTAACCCACGGATTAATTGATATACAGGGGCAGGTGGTAGGCCCTTACCGTATGCCACTTACCATGGCGCAATATGCACACGGTGCATCCGGTACCGGTGGTGCTGCACCCAATGCCCGCACCATGGCAAAAGATGCTGCGGTAAAATCCAACCCGGCAGTTAACTATACCATCTATGATAATGATGGCGATGGTTTTGTGGATGCCTATGTGGTTATTCATGCCGGTACAGGCGCAGAAGTAACCGGTAGTGGCAATGATATCTGGTCGCATAAATGGACATTGTCCGGCGGCGCTTATACAGCAGACGGCGCTACTAAAATATTTTCATACCTAACCGTGCCCGAAGATTGCAAACTGGGTGTATGCGCTCATGAACTGGGCCACCTGCTCTTTGGATTTCCGGATCTATACGATACCGATAATTCCAGTGAAGGTATCGGCAACTGGTGCCTCATGGCTGCAGGAAGCTGGAACAATGGCGGAAATACACCGGCGCACCCCAGCGCATGGTGCAAATGCCAACAGGGTTGGGTAACCACGGTTAACCAGGCCAATAACCAGAGCAATGTTGCTATAGAGGATGTGAAAACAGGCTTCAAAGTGCACAAGCTTTTCAAGAATGGGGCATCCACGAATGAATATTTCCTGGTAGAGAACCGGCAGAAAGCTCTTTTCGACAAATTTTTACCCAATAGCGGTTTGTTGGTTTGGCATATAGATGATGCCATTGCCACCAACAGCAATGAAGCACACTATAAAGTGGCGCTGATGCAGGCCGATGGTAAAAAAGATATGGAGCTGAACCATAACAGGGGAGATGCGGGCGACTGTTACCCAGGCTCATCCGGTAACAATAAATTCAATAATACTACTACGCCCAATTCAAAATCGTACGCAGGCGCAAATACCTGTGTGGCGGTAAATAATATCAGCGCACCCGCCGCCATCATGCATGCAGATCTTAATGTTAAATGCACCATCGTAAAAATAAAAGACATCAAGGAAACCATAAAAGATCTGACCAAGGAGAAAGAGATCTCCAAAGAACTAAAAATTGAAAAGATAGAACACAAGGAGATTGAAAAAGCAATTATAGCCGATAAGGCAACTGCGCACGACAAACAACTGGTAGAAAAACCTGGTGAGAAATTTACGGAGAAAATTACTGAAGGAGGTTTCGGAAGACCAGGCGGACTGGGCGGTGGAGGACTAACTGTGGAGCAAAGGCTGGCTCAGCTGGAATCGCAATTGGGATTTTTTCAACCGTTTATTGATCAGTCGGCCCGCCCGGATCTTTCGCAGGGTGCATTACAGGGCGAAGAAGATAGTGATGAATAAGCGCACTGAATAGCAATTGCTGAATGTTAACATTGTAAATCAGTCAACCCGTCATCTGCCGCATCAGTAAGCTGGCGGTGCCGGGTTGATTTTATTTATTGCAGCGCCGCGCATAAAAATTACTGTTTCCTATTGCGGGCATGCCTGCTTACAGGGCTTGTGCCGTTATAAAATTTAACCTATTATCCATGCATATCCTTATCTTTTGTCTCGCAGGAGACCCGGTGGCCATTTCATTACATGACTTGTTGTTTCAAAAAGGAGAAAGGGAGCTGCGGTTAGTCAGCGATGCGGAACTTGCATTTGCCACCTGGCTGCACCAGGCAGGCAGCGATGGAGAATTCTTTACCCGCATCCGCTTATCGGATGGCTTTATCATTGAACCGGCCATGATAAGAATGGCCGTAAACCGGATCCCTTATTTCCAGATGCCGCATTTCATTAACCTGGCTGATCGATCATATGCAGAAATGGAAATGTTTGCATTGTATATCAGCTTTCTTTTTTCAATAAAAGAAAAATTGCCGGATGGCATGCCGGTAAAGCATATCAATAACGCGGACAATGCTTTATTTTTTTCAGCTATGGCCCTCAAAGCCGGTATGGAAGTGCTGGAAAACCAGTTTACTTCATCACCCCGCTGGAACCAGTCAAAAAAGCTGGCCGCCATGGATCCGCGCAAAAAACAAAACGTTTCATGGCATAAACATGCACCGCACCTGGTATGGGAAAACAAACCGGTATTGTTCAATGAACCTTTTACCAATCTCGTAAAAGCAGACGTGGTGGCGGATAAATTGTTTTGCCCGGTCAGCCTGGCTAAACAATGGCAGCAAAAAATAAAATCCTTTTCGCAATTAATTGGACGAACGGTGTATCAATTAACACTGGCGGAAGTAAATGGAAAATATAAATTCTATTCCGTTAATACGCGCCCTGCTATTATCGGCGGCGACGCACTGGAAGCTTTTTCTTTACTGCTTATTAAAAATAAAAGCTGATGTTGTTGTTTATAGGTATTCCAACAGAATCTCCGCTGCAGCTGGCCATCGGTTCTGCCGAAGCACTTAAAATCCCGTATGTGGTGCTTGATCAGCGGACCATGCATTATTGTAATCTGGCCATCGGGTTTACCGGCAATAAGTTTTCTGCCACCCTTCAACTCAATGATGTGGATTACAACATGGAAAAGTTCACTGGCATTTACTACCGCACCATGGATTATATGTCGATGCCGCATTCCGATCCGCGATCATTGCGCTATATAGGTGCCGGCAACGTACAAAAATCGGGTATGCTGCACCAGCAGCTGTTGTACTGGATGGATATTACCCGTGTTCGCATACTCAATGCGCCCTGGGCCATGAGCAGCAATATATCCAAACCTTACCAGGCGCAACTGATAAAAGAAGCGGGATTAAAAATACCGCCAACCTGTATAACTTCCGATGCAGCTGCGCTGCGTATTTTTCAACAAAACTACCAGCCGCTTATTTATAAATCAGTGAGTTCTGTGCGATCTATTGTAAAAGAACTGCAGTCTGGTGCTGAAAAAATGATCAACAGGATACAATACCTGCCTACACAGTTTCAGCAGAAGCTAAATGGAACCAATATAAGGGTACACGTGGTGGGCGATGTATTGTTTGCAACTAAGATAGAATCAGAGGTAACGGATTACCGCTATGCAGGCCGCGAAAATAGGACCGCCACGCTGACGCCTTTCCGCTTACCCAAAAAAATAGAAAAAAGCTGTTTCCAATTGTCAGAAAACTTAGGCTTAACTTTGTGTGGTATCGATCTTTTTCTGACCACTGAAAACGACTACTATTGTTTTGAAGTCAACCCCTCGCCCGGCTACAGTTATTACCAGAATAATACGGGGCAGGATATTTCAGGGGCCATTGCCAGATGGCTTTATTACGGAACTGCTAAATAAAATGATATGGTATCCATTATAGAAAATTATGCAGACATCGCAGGAAAGATTGTGGAGTTAACCGATCATCCCACCCGGCCAGGGTACCTGCAAATGAAAGTGGCGCTTAAAAAAAGCAAAGCCATTGAAGGGTTTCCCAATCTTGCACAGGCAGACGAAGGCACCACCATTGCCATCAACGTAAAAAAAGAAGAAGCCGACCCGCAAAAACTAAAAGCCAAAAAAGCTTTTACAGCGGTGGTGAAGAAAGTAGCGGGACAGGAATATTTTATAAAGTAACCTGTTTTGAATATAAGTAAATAACAAAGAGCTTTTGCAATATTGCTATGAAAGCAGGAGCCGGTACTTCATCGCCAGCCACAATGCCCGGTCGCACCCTTGTATCACCATGTGGCCTGTCTGCTGCAGCATCAAAAACTCAATTGGTACGTTGTATTTCTTCTTCGGCAGCCGTTTTTCTTTGCCTGCCGGATTTTAGTTGTTGATTGCCGAAAGAAAATGTTATTGTAAGCATAGCTATTCTCGAATCGGATGATATCCATACACTGCTGTAGAATTCCGGCGCATTTATTTTTCCTTTGAAATAATTGGTATGCCATATATCCTGCAGGATGAATTTTGCTTTCCAGTTCCGCAGAAAACTTTTTTGCAAACCCAGGTCCATGGCGCCCAGCCAGGGTGAACGCACCAGTGCATTTACAGAGGGGGAACTTATTCTTGCAGTCATTTCGCCCGTCCATCCTTTACCAAATATAAATGTATGGGAGTTGTTGAGCCTGGCTGAAATTTGCTGCGAACGCAGGGGGATCGTTTTATACCTGTATTGAAACTGGCTATAGGTGCCTGTTAGCGTATTTTGCATGGCCCAACCTTTCAGCACGGTGAATGGAAAACTCATGGTAAGGTAAAAGGCCTGTGCCGTTCCAATATTTTCAGGCATGCGTTGCGTTGTTTTTGGATCTACCGGCTGCACCACAAAAAATACCAGGTCGCTGGTAAAACTGGCGCCTGCCGATGTAAACAATTTATTCTTGTAACCATGCTTTATCTCCAGCGAATGCGTAAAACTGGGTGCGAGAAATGGGTTGCCGCTGCTGTATGCATAGGGGTCAATATAACTGCGGGCCGGGTTGAGCGACTGGTAATTGGGCCGGTCTATCCGGTAGCTGTAAGAAAAATGGAGCGTATTGTTTTTATTTAGCGGGCGGCTGATAAAAATACTGGGAAATACATTCAGGTATTTTTTGGTAACCATATTGTGTAGTGTAATGGAATTGCCTGTAGACTGTGTATACTCCATCCGCACACCCAATAATACATCTGTTTGCTTATTCAGTTTACCAGAGAAGCTGATATAGGCAGCATATACATTCTCTGCATATTTAAAATGATTAGACAGTACTGAATCCTTTACCAGGTTGCCATCTGTACCGGTACTCAACCTCATATCGTTGTCTGATCTTACCTGGCTTATTTTTATGCCCGTTTCAGTTTTCCAGTTATTGCCCATGGGTTTGTTATAGTCTGACCTCATACTGAAAATATCAATATTGGCGGGCATAACAGACAGCAGGCTGGCGATAGATCCGGTTGCTGAATCGGGGATAAGCGTTTGGGTGGAAAGTAAATTGTTAAATGATCGCCTGAATTTTCCAACATCTATATCGGCCGACCATTGCCCTTTTCCCGGCACTGCGCGGACCAGGTTCATGTTAAAGAGATGGTTCGACTGAATATTCAACAATGATTTTCCGGTAAGGGTTTGAAAATATACGGGTGTGTCTGCCTGCCTTCGAAAGTTGGCATAGGCCGGGCTGGTTTCATAGCTTCTGTCCCAGAAACCTGTCCACACAATACCTGCGGTGGTCTTTTTATTAATGAAAAAATCAAGCCCCGCTTTTGCATTATGACCGCTGCTTTTAAAACGGATATAGGAATCCTGGTCAATAAAATTTGACTGGTTTCCATCTGGTACTACCCTGCTGAGATTGAAATTCCGGTAGTTGCCCTCGTGCGCAGTATTATAGCTACCAAATACATTGTACCTGGTACTGCGGTGATTGATTTGCAGGCCGGCCCGTTGTCTTCCATATCTGCCATACCCCAGGCCTGCAGTCAGCAAACCGTTTGTTCCGGTATTGTTGTTCTTTTTTAAACGGATGTCTATAATGCCCGAATTGCCGGCAGCATCATATTTTGCGGAGGGATTGGTGATGAGTTCAATGCGATCTATATTATCGGCAGGCAGGCTGCGCAGCATGGAAACCACATCGCTCACCGAAAGATAACTCTGTTTACCGTCTATCTGCACAATTACGCCTTCCTTTCCACGAAATATGATTTGGTCGTTTTGGCGGTCTATGGTTATTCCCGGTGCTTTTTCCAGTACTTCCAGCGCAGTACTGCCCGCGGCAACAATACTATTGGCAACATTTACTACCGTTCTGTCTATTTTCTGTTCAATAAAGGGGCGTTTGCCCATTACCGTTACTTCGCCGAGTTGCACCGCAGCCGGCGCAAGTAAGATAACCGGAAATTCAGTGTGTGCGTTACCAGTGTCAATGGTTACGGGCGCAATAATTTGCTTTTTGTATCCCGCCCTGGAGGCTTGCAGTATATACAATCCGGGAACCGGTTTTTGAATTTCATACAGGCCTTTTTCATCGGTTACTGCTGTTTTTACCAGCGTTGAATCGCTTGCTTTTAACAATGAAATATTTACTGCCGCCAATGGCCGGTTGTTTTCCAGTACCCGGCCGCCGGCAGACTGGCTGTAAGACTTCTGCAGCAAAAATAAAAAAAGGATAAGGTTTGATAGTCTTAAAAACATAGTGGTTGTTTTTAAAAAAATCAAAACTATGGTTTGCAAATGGCGGTTTCAATCCCCAAAATATGGGAGCGGGTAAAACATGGTAAAATTGATCTGTGTACCAATTTCTTTCTTTATTGCAGCGTATGCATGAAAAAAATTGCAGTAGAATAATCCGGTATGCCTGGTGTATCTCGCCGCATTGAAAACTTGTGGATAAGAGTTCCGGGCCGGGCCATCCAATATCGCTATATTCAATGACAAATTACTGGATATGGACACCCCCTTAAACCCCTCCGCCACGGCCGATATGCCGGTCAATACCATACATATACTTGATTCCGGTGAAATCATTTCATCCCGCGATGGTTATGAAAAAGTAGAACAGCGCTTTGCATGGGCTGACCGCAGTGCATGTATCCGCCGTCTTTTATTACTAAAAGCTCTCACCCAAAAAGGCAAAAAATCGGTAATAGTATATTATGAGGCTGGCCACCTGGTTAAAGAATATATCAATGTTGAAATTAATTTTCAACCACTGCCTTTTACATAACCCCTTTCGCTGCACCATTGATTTTCTGCAACAGAATACCATCCCTGGTTTTCTTTAATGGAAATTGAAAGCAATAATCTTGAACGCCGTGTTCGGACTTATTGTATCTATGCTTGCACTGTTTCCAACTTCCAGCAGGTGGTAGCGGAAACCGGCTTTTAAAACCGAATTGTCACCGCTGATGGTTTTTAGTATTACCAATTTTTTGGGCAGGAAAGGAATGTCTTCCAATGTCATTGGCGGCAGAACAGTATCCCATATGGGAGCGCTGCCCTGGTGTTCAATAAAAAGCGTAAAAGAAATTTCATTGCGGAGCCCTTTAAATTCCTGGTCAGTAAAAAGTTCAAATTGCACCGTACGGTTATTAACCGTTTTTGGAGTATACTTTTTACAGGAAGCTAAAGCCAGCGTCATCGAAGCAAATAAAAACACTGACAGAAAATACCGGTTTGTACTGAACATGTTAAAATAGTTTTTTAGGTTTTAAAGCAAGGGTTAACAGCTGGTCCGTTTACCGGCAGCAGTTTATTTATCATTGTCATCGCCTGCGTTTCCTGAAAGAAAAAATGGCGTGCCCCATAGCATAACCAGTAGCAGCAGGCTGATATAATTCTCTTTGCGGCTGTAAGAAAAATTCATTTCCCCGTTTGCCTGCAACAGCCAGGTAATGATTACCAGTACACCCAGAAAAAAACATATTACCACTATCAACCGTCTAATCATTTGGCCAGGGGTTATTCAGCCTGTAATGGCAGGTATAAAATAGGGGCCGGATAGAGATCCGGCCCTGCATGTATATCTCTGCTGCAAACTGAATTGAATGCAATAGTAATTGATTGCTGTACAGAAGGGTTAACGTGAATGCGGTATTTTTTGTCTTCACCAAAAAATGTTATGTTAAAATGCAATTGAAACCAGAGCGGCTTCATTTGTCGTATTTGTTCTATTTATCGCCCGCTGAATGTTGAAATTTTACAAATAAAAAGATGAGAACACCTGTAATGATCATTGTATTTGGATTGGTTTCGGCAATGCCTGTATCGGTTAACCTGGGAGCACAATCTGAAACAGGCGACGGCAAAATGCTGTTTAGCGCAAACTGTGTAAAATGTCACGGAGATGATGGCGCCAGGGGACGCTGGGGCGCAAAAAACCTCCGGGCCAGCAGGCTGGATGATGCAGCATTGCAGACAATTATCAGTAACGGTCGTGGTATTATGCCCCGTTGGTCTAAGAAACTGGATCAAAACCAGGTAATGGCTTTGATAGTATATATCAAGACCCTGAGAAGCCATCGGTAAACCAGGCAACTGCAATAGATGAAATATAAACAGCGTAACGATGAATGCAAACAATAAAATGAAAAATATGACGGCATCAACCATTGTACTATTGATAACCGCGTTTTCAACCGCGTTGATAACCGGTCTTTTTTATTCCTATTCCTGTTCAGTAAACCCGGGACTTGCAAAACTGGCCGACAGGGAATACCTGCTGGCCATGCAATCCATTAACCGGGCTATATTGAACCCTGTGTTCTTTGCCAGTTTTATGGGCACATTGCTGTTGCTGCCACTCAGTGCCTGGTTAATGTATAAGCAACCCGGGGCAAACGGTTTTGTACTTATTTTATTAGCATTACTGGTGTATGGCGCTGGTGTGTGGGGTGTTACCATGGCCGGCAATGTTCCGCTCAATGAAGCGCTTGATAAATTCAATATTGCCGCGGCCGATGCAGATGCGATAAAGCAACAGCGTATTAGCTTTGAGAAACCATGGAACCGGCTTCATACCATTCGCACGCTGGCAACGGTCATATCACTTATACTTGTATTGATTGCGTGTGTTACCCGGTATCCTGCTCCGGAGAAATAAAATTGAAGCAATCACAGTTGTTTTATGCGAAAGTTGCGGAATTCTACTTTCATCGGCGGGCCCACATGCACCTGCACGCCAAAGCTGCCCGAGAATTTCTGGTAAACAGCATCATTATCAGTTACGTCGCTCATTAAAATGTTGTTTACATAATGGAGCAAGCGGTTGCCTTTTACCACCAGGTGGTATTCATTCCAGTCACCGTTACGGATATGCGCTTTTAATGAATCATCGGTGCCTAAAGAACCGGTAAGCCGTGTTTTTATCCAGGCATTGGCTTTTATATTGCCTTGCAGTGATGTGGTGTCACCGGAATTATCAATGACCACTTGTTGTCCGCGGTAAGCCAGCGTTGTTCTTTTTCTTTCTTCGTAGTTCTGGCCGGTATATTTGTTTTTGCCGTCTATATCTGCCTGGTAGCCGCGCATGGTAAATGGCAATGAGTCGATGGTTTCACTGCGGTAGTTGATACCACTGTTGCCCTGTGCCGAAATGCGGTAATCAACTTTCAGTTCAAAATCGCCGGTAATAAAATCTTTTTTAATGATAAAGGAATTACGCCTGAGCAGCGTAGCGGAGGTTACTTCACCTATAAGAATGCCGTTTTCAATGCGCCAATACACGGGGTCATATATCCATCCATCAAGCGATTTTTCATCAAAGATTGGCTGGTAGCCATCTTTACCTGCTGCAATGGAAGTTGCGCTGCGGGGGCTGGTGCAGGAGAATTGCAGTGTTAAAAGCGCTGCCATGCATACTATCCTGGAAAAAGAAATGTCTATTGTCATTTGTTTACCAGGTTTCTCATGAATCCTTCTGCATAGCGTTCTCCCACGTTCGGGTATTTTGCAACCAGTGCGTCAATGCCTGCAAGGTCTTCTGTTGTAAGAACAACGTCAGCGGCTCCTGCATTTTCTTCCAGGTATTTTCGTTTCTTGGTGCCCGGAATAGGAATAATATCATCGCCCTGCGCCAGTACCCAGGCAATGGCAAGTTGTGCGGGTGTACAACCTTTGCCGGAGGCGATGGAGGCAAACTGGGTGGTAAGCTGCAGGTTGTTGCTGGCATGTTCTCCCTGGTACCTGGGCAAAGAACTCCTGAAATCGGTGGCGGGCATTGTGCTGATGGGAATGGTATTGGTGATAAGGCCGCGCGACAATGGCGAGAAAGCCACCAGGCTGGTACCCAGTTCACGGGCAGCAGACAGTACGCTTCCTTCGGGGTCGCGGGTAAGGATAGAATATTCACTTTGTAAAGCGGCTATTGGATGCACTGCATGGGCTCTCCGCAAGGTAGCTGCCGACACTTCGCTAAGTCCCAGGTAACGCACCTTTCCCTCCTTTACCAGTTGCGCCATAGCACCTACTGATTCCTCAATAGATACCGCATCGTCTACCCGGTGCAGGTAGTAAAGATCAATGACATCCGTTCTGAGGCGTTGCAGGCTAAGTTCAACAGCTTTTTTCATCCACGCAGGGGAAGCGTCTACATACATATTACCGGGAGCAGCACCACCTTCTTTCATTTTAAAGCCAAATTTGGTGGCAATAAAAACTTTGCTGCGATTGGGAACAAGCACTTTTGAAATCAGCGATTCATTCAGACCATTTCCGTAAATATCGGCGGTATCCCAGAAATTTATACCCAGGTCCAGTGCTTTTTCAAGCGTGGCAATACTCTCTTTGTCATCTGTTGTACCATAGGCAAAGTTCATACCCATACAACCCAGTCCAATGGCCGGTAATTTTTCAGTTGTTGTACCCAGCTTTCTGTATTTCATAACAATAAATATACAAAATATCGGAGTGTTGTGTTGTGTGTTAGGTGTTAGGTGAGGTGTGGGGCTTAAGAAGGTGTGGGGCTTAAGAAGGTGTGGGGCATAGGGTTTGGGGTGTTGTGTTGTGTGTTATATATTATGTGAGATGTAGGAAGAAGTAGGGATAGGGTTTAAGGCGCCGCTCAGTACGCTCAATGTACTTGACCGAATAAGGTTGACTTTTGGCTAGTTAATTTAATCTGATTTCAATCGCATGTTTCTTTGACTTCTAACGATAGGAGATGTCGGTCACGGGGACGTCAGACCGGTGCCTCGCCATTTTTTGCATTTTGACTTTTGCATTATACCTGGCAAATGCCCACTAGCCACTAACCACTAACCACTTGCCAGTCCGGCAAAAGGACTTACCACTCTTCTTGGCATGATATATTATTTACAATCTGTGAATGTGCTTTCCATATCATTTATTGGAACAAGCTGTAAACATATAAAACAGCTGCATAACGAACATTCTATTGATTGTTAGCAGTTTTTGACAATTATTAAGATATGAAGCAACCCACAATTTTTGGTAAAGCTGGAAATATGCGGATAAAATGTCTCAGTGTGTTGGTTTTTTTGTATATACTTCCACAGACCATGTACGCGCAAAAACCAGATTCTTTAGCCAATAAACTTGATAGCCTGAAGAAGCATACGGATACCGTGGGACAAAAAAACAGCACGGAACCGGCCTTATACAATGAGACCACCAAAGTTACATTCAGGGTATTCGGAATTTTATTGCTGGATGATTTTAAACAACAGGCCCTGTCGCCTTTTCAACCCGCCAAAAGGGCATTTGTAAGAGATGCCGCACTGGTGGGTGTTGCCATTGGTTTTGCATTTCTGGATAAACCCATTCAGCGATGGGCGGTTGATTTCCGTAATAACAATCCATGGTCGGCCAGGCCCAGTGAAACGCTTACCAACCTGGGTGCACAATTTGAAATTGTTCCACTGGCAGCCATTGCCACTACCGGTTTTATTTTTAAAAATGAAAAACTCAGAACTACTACTGCGCTGGCATTTCAATCTTATATTACCGCTACTTTCTGGTCAACTTTATTTAAAGAGTTATCCGGCCGCAACCGGCCCGTTAATTTTGATCCCAATTCAGAATCGAATTCTGCCCGGTTTCATGGACCTTTTTATAAACTGCCTTACAGCGATAACAGCGCTTTTCCGTCGGGACATACTGCACTGGCATTTGCCGCCGCCACTGTATACGCAAAAGAATACAAAGATATTCCGCTGGTACCGGTGATCTCTTATGGTATTGCCACGCTGATAAGTATCAGCAGGATTACTGAAAACCGCCACTGGGCAACAGATGTTATTGGCGGCGGCCTGTTGGGTTTTGCGTGCGGTACCCAGGTGGTGAACAATTATCACCGTTATGCGCGGCTGAAACGGCAGGAAGGCCTGAAAAAAACAGCCAATAAAGGTCATGTCTCTTTTAAAATGGATTACTCTCCCTTCAGCGGAGTGCAGCCCGGGCTGGTCTATACTTTCCGCGAATAATAAGTTGCTGCAATGTCAGCCAGTCAGTCATGCGATTATCAGATAATGGTTTTTGCTAAAACTATTTAATGCATTTTTAATTAAATGTTAGCGATTTTGTGATGGATCTGTGTTTTTATAACATTGTTTTCCTATAATCACCGATTTTGTGTTTTGAGAGATATATTTACAGATAAATGCAATGTACCAACCTGCCTGTAAGCTGCTAAACTTTTAAAAATAAATATTGCCAATATGAATTATTCGTGCACGATCAGATGCCTCGCTGCATTGTCATTGATCATTTCAATGGTTGCCTGTTCCAATGAAAAATCCGGTAAAGCAAGAATTCTGGTCTTCAGCAAGACAGCCGGTTATCACCATGAATCAATTGCAGATGGCAATACGGCCATTCAGCAACTGGGCGGCCAGAATAATTTCGATGTGGACACTACTACCGATGCCACAATATTCAATGAAGACAGCCTGAAAAATTATGCGGCAGTTGTTTTTTTAAGTACTACCGGCGATGTGCTGAATAATTTCCAGGAAGCGGCCCTTGAAAGATTTATACAGGCCGGCGGAGGTTATGTTGGAATACATGCGGCATCTGATTGCGAGTACGACTGGGGCTGGTATGGCAGAATGGTGGGCGGCTATTTTTTAAGTCACCCAGGTATCCATGATACCTTTCCTAATATACAGGAAGGTGTATTTACCATTGCAGATTCAACCAATGCATCTACCAAACACTTACCCAGGCCATGGAAGCGTACGGACGAGTTTTACAGTTTTAAAAAATTGAATAAAGATGTAAAGGTGCTGCTGACCATTGACGAAAAAACATACCATGGTGGAGAAAATGGCGATAATCACCCAATGGCATGGTACCACGAATATGATGGCGGCAGGGCATTCTATACCAACCTGGGCCATACCAGGGAATCATATAAAGATCCATTGTACCTGGAACATCTGTTGGCTGGTATTGAGTATGCCATCGGTGGAAATAAAAAACTGGATTATTCAAAATCTAAAACAATGATTCCGCCAGACGATAACCGCTTTACGAAAACACAGCTGGCACAGGGCGATTTTTATGAACCAACGGAAATGACCGTGCTTCCCAATCTTGATATACTGGTTATTCAGCGCCGTGGAGAAATCATGCTGTTTAAAAATGAAACTAAAAAAGTAAAACAGGTAGGTTTCCTGGAGGCTTATTTTAAAACCAGTACACCGGGCGTAAATGCGGAAGAGGGTATGCTGGGCCTGGCAAAAGATCCCAATTATTCCAAAAATAACTGGATATATATTTATTACAGTCCGGCCGGCAGTTCCGTTAACCGTTTATCCAGGTTTACATTTAAGAACGATACGGTTGATAGAGCAACCGAGAAAGTAATCCTTGAAGTAAAATCGCAGCGCGAGATATGCTGTCACACCGGTGGTTCTATTGCCTTTGGCCCGGATGGACTGCTTTATTTTTCGGCAGGCGACAACTCCACACCTTTCGATGAAAAAGGACAGAAATACGTGAACAGTGGTTATGGTCCGCTCAACGATGAGCCCGGTCATCTGCAGTATGATGCCCGGAGATCATCCGGCAACACCAATGATTTGCGTGGAAAGATTATGCGTATACGCGTAAAAGACGATGCCACGTATGAAATACCCGAAGGTAATTTGTTTCCGAAAGGAATGGAAAAAACCAGGCCCGAGATATATGTAATGGGTAACCGCAATCCTTACCGCATTTCTGTAGATCAGAAAAACAGTTTTTTATACTGGGGTGAAGTGGGTCCCGATGCACAGAACGATAGTTTTGCTACGCGTGGTCCGCGTGGTTACGATGAAATAAACCAGGCACGCAAAGCCGGTTATTTTGGCTGGCCGTTATTCGTAGGCAATAATTATGCATACCGTCAGTTCAGTTATGCAACCGGTGTAAGCGGGCCGGCATTTGATCCCGCCAAACCAATCAATGATTCCAGAAACAACACGGGGTTACGCGAATTGCCGCCGGCACAACCGGCATTTATCTGGTATCCGTATGGTGCTTCACCAGATTTTCCGCAAGTGGGAACGGGAGGCAGAAACGCTATGGCTGGTCCTGTATATTATACCGATTTGTTTCCAAAAGAAACGCGCCTGCCCGATTATTACAATGGCAAGCTGATAATATACGATTGGATACGTGGTTGGATAAAAGCAGTTACGCTGCAACCCAATGGTGATTTTGATAAGATGGAACCTTTCTTTGGAACTATAAAAGTGAATTCGCTGATAGATATGGAAGTGGGCCCCGATGGTAAACTGTATCTGCTGGAATATGGCAGCGGATGGTTTACAAAGAATCCGGATGCCGGCCTGGCAAGGATAGATTATAATGGCGGCAACCGCGCACCCGTTGTAAGTGCCATTACAACAGATAAGACTTCCGGCGTATTACCGCTTACCGTTACAGTAAAAGCAACAGCAGCCGACCCGGAAAAAGACAAAATAAAATACAAATGGAATTTTGGCAATGGTACCATTAAAGAAACAGATACGCCGCAGGCGGAGTTTACTTATACCACTGCAGGAGATTATAAGATTTCAGTGGTAGCATCAGACAGCCAGGGCGATTCTGCCACCAGCATGCCGGTGGCCATCTATGCAGGCAATGAAACCCCACAGGTACAGGTGGGTATAACGGGGGGTAACAAGAGTTTTTACCTGCCGGGCCAGCCTGTTCAATATGCTGTTACGGTAACAGACAACAGCGACACGGCCAAAATAGACCCTGCCAATATGTTTGTATCTGTTGATTATGCTGAAGGCTTTGATAAAGCAGGTGCAACCTTGGGGCACCAGCAGGGACAGGCAAACGTAAGCGGAAAGAATATGATGCTGTCGCTCGATTGTAAAGCATGTCACAAGGAAGCCGACAAATCTGTAGGTCCATCTTTTGTACAGGTTTCGCAGCGTTATACAAAAGATGCCAATGCAATGAATTACCTCACGCAAAAAATAATTAAAGGAGGCGGTGGCGTTTGGGGAGAAGTGGCTATGGCGGCACATCCATCATTATCGCAGGAAGATGCCGGGCAAATTGTATCGTGGATATTATCACTGAGCAATCCAGCTGCAGTAAAAAAATCACTGCCCGTTACCGGTAGTATCGTACCACCGGCTGATGTAAAACCAAACAGCACAATGGTAATTGCCGCCAGCTACACAGACAAGGGCGGGAACAATATAAAAGCGTTAACCGGCAATGCGGTTGCAGCGTTGCACAGCAATACGTTTGGTTTTAAAGGAACAGAAAAAATAAAAGGGTTTGGCATATACCGCGGAGGTGGTGCAACCATACTTGTTTTTCCTGCAGGCGAAGGCTCATTTGCAATTGATAAAATTGATCTGAGCGGTGTTAAGTCAATCAATGTAAACAGCCGGTGGCAGGATGAAGCAAAAAACATCGGCTTTGAGGTGCGGCTGGATGCACCCGATGGAAAACTACTGGGCAAAGGCAGCGTGGCGCCAAAGAAAGGTCAGCAAATGAGTGCTACCAACATTCCGGTTGAAACGGTAACAGACGGGCAGTTGCATACAATTTACTTTTTATACAGCAGCCAGGAAAAAATTAAAGGCGGTGTTGCTTCTGTGCAGTTTAGTGGGAAATAAAGGGCGCTTCGCTTTTGTTTCTCGCGGCGAATGGGCGGGGCGGCGGGCGCAGTGGCTTGTTTGTTTCACGCAGCGAAAGGTTCGGGCAGTGGTTAAGGCTTTTTCATAGCAATGCTGCAAAGGTGCGATAATAATAAATCACCGCGCCCGCCGCCCCGCTCACCCGCTGCGGGAAACCATTTCGGAAGCAGATAACTATAAAGAAAAGCTTACCATGAGATTTTTTTGCGTAACAGCACTATTGATAATTTTTGGAAAACTGAACGGACAGGCAGTAATTGAAGGGGTTGTTACAGGCATCAACACAAAGCCCATCATCAATGCAACTGTCAGGTTACTGAATACACCGTCGGCAGCGCTTACCAATGCATCTGGTCAGTTCAGCATGAGGGCATTGCAACCTGGTCAATATGTAATTGAAATATCGGCGGTTGGCTATGCAACACTGGCCAGGGAAATAAAAGTGGATGGCACCGGCAATCCCTCACTGCATATACAATTACAGAACAGGCTGGTACAACTGGAAACCGTGGTGGTAACCGCCGGCAAAAAAGAAGAATTGCTTCAAAAAATTCCGGTGAGTGTTACCGCACTTACTGCAGCACAGATAAGCGATTACCGGCTATGGAATGTAAAAGATTTATCGGGAATCGTTCCAAACCTCTATACCGGAAATCCCGGTGATGAAAGAAATGTAAGTTCCATCAGGGGCATCGCCACCACTTCTTATGACCCTTCGGTTACTACCTATATAGACGACGTAAACCAATTCAGCCTGGATACCTATATCCCCCAGCTGACTGATATTGAAAGAATTGAGATTCTAAGAGGCCCGCAAGGTACTTTATACGGCAGAAATGCCATGGCAGGCGTTATCAATATTGTTACCAAAAAACCATCCGCCAAAGCGGGAGGATTTATAGAAATGAATTTCGGTAATTATAACCAGCAACGGTATACCGGCGGCCTCCGCCTTCCCCTGGTAAAAGATAAATTATTTGGCGGACTGGCATTTGTTCTGAGTAAACGAAACGGTTATTACAACAACGAATTCAACAACACGTCGTTCGATAAACAGCGGCAGGATGGCTTCCAGTATTATGTGAAGTATTTACCCGGTTCAAACTGGGCCATAGCATTGAACGGTAAAGGACAGCTAAATAAAAACAATGGTGCATTTCCGGTAGTAAATGGTGCAGATGAAGCAATCATGCACCCTTTCGTATTAAACCAGAATGCAGCAGGAAAAATGATTGACAATACATTTAATACATCGTTGTCGGTTAATCACAAAGGCGCCGTAGCGGACATTGCCCTGCAAACTGCCTGGCAGAATAATTACCGTTATTACAATGCTCCCATCGACGGTGATTTTTCACCCCTTGATGCAGTAACGGTAATGAATGATTATGGCAATAAATGGAATAACGTAAAGGTATTTACCAATGAGTTCCGGATAAATTCTGCTGATAACAGAACATCTGCACTGCGATGGACGGCAGGCACCTATTTTTTTCATCAGTCTGTTCCCAATAAACAGGCTACGCATTTTGGAAAAGATGCAGGTGCCCTTGGTATCCCGGCTACCGATTTTGCCACCATTAATACAACCCGCGGAAAGAATACCGGCATTGCCGTATATGGTCAAATCAATTATAAGATCACCCATGCGTTATCTGTTGTAGCCGGATTGCGTTATGACTACGAACATAAAAAATTATCGGTGCTCGGCGAATACCAGCCAGATGGTGGTGCACCTTTTGTAACCACGCCCGATACAGCAGGAACGGTGCATTTCAGCGCGGTGTCGCCAAAGCTGGCCATACTATACCAGCTTACACTGAATAATAATATTTATTTCAGTTATAGCCGTGGCTATCGTACCGGTGGATTAACCCAATTATCCGGCGATCCTTCGCAACCACCTTTATACCCTTACCAGCCCGAATACAGTAACAATATTGAACTGGGTACTAAAAACGATTTTTTTAATAACCGGCTCCGCGTCAATGCGGTGCTGTTTCTTACTTATCTGAACAATGCCCAGGTGCCGGTATTGGTGTTGCCCGACGCTATTACTGTTACCAGAAATACCGGTAAGCTTATCAGCAAAGGGGCAGAACTGGAGGTTTCCGGTAACCCGTTCAAAGGATTGCAACTTGAATACAGTGCGGGATATACGCATGCCAGGTATCGTTCTTTTGGTATATCATCAGGTGGACAGATAGTAGACCTTGATGGCAAACGGCAGATATTTACACCGGATATTACATCGGCATTCAGCCTGCAATACAGTTATACAATCAGTGAAAAAAACAATCTGCGCCTGTTGGGCCGGGGAGAATGGTTTTATTTTGGCAACCGGTATTTTGATTTTGCCAATACCATTCAGCAAACAAGTTATCATTTACTCAATGCAAGGGCTGGTATAACCAGTAAGTATGCCGATATCTGGTTCTGGATAAGAAATATTGGCGGCAAAAAATATATTGAATTTGCCTACGACTTTGGCGCGGTACATCTGGGAAATCCCCAAACGCTTGGTGTAACAATTTCCAAAACATTTTAAGCAGCTCCCTGGCAGGTGAAGGCATACAGGCCAGCCGGGTATTGTGTATTTTTCTCCGCACTTTTCATGTTGATTCAATTGTGTTTTAGCTGAAAGATTGATTTACCGTTCATTCCAGATTGGTACGCGTTGTGTTTAATTATGGTAAACAAACAATATGGAAAAGCGCATCCTGGGTGTTATTTTATCCCTTTTAGGAGTAGTGGGTTTGATTTATGCCGGTATCAATTTCGTCAATGGTGGATCCGGTGTACGCAATGTGAAGATGATAGTCTTTGCAGCCGTTGTGGGCGCTATTTTCTTTTTTGCAGGCATCAGCCTGGTAAGAAATACCCGCGACAAGGCCACATAAAAAATTGTGCTAAGTGTTGAGTGTGGTGTAGTGAGATTGTAATCTGCGAATCTGCGGTGGAAAAAACTGTGTTGTGTGTTGAGTTGTATGTTGTATGTTAAGTTCCGTAATCTGCGGCTATTTTTGCCACAGAGGTAAAAGAGGTTTTCACAGAGGCGAGGAAGGAAACCGGCATTTCAGCCGCATTTTCGTTTCGGCTATCGCTTAGTATGGCATCCTATAATCCTTTCATCCTATAAATCCTGGTTCAGACAAATAATCTGCGACAAAAAATTGTGTTGGGTGTTGGGTTGTATGTTGTGTGTTAAGTTCTGTAATCTGCGAATCTTCGGCAAAAATTGTGTTGGGTGTTGTGTGCTATGTGTTTTGTATTAAAGGAAAGGACTGTATATACGGCCATTTTGCATATCAAAATCAATCTGCGAATCTGCGGCTATTTTTGACGAAGCAGTAGCATTGAATTCTGATTGTATCAATCTGCGAATCTGCGGCTATTTTTGACGAAGCAGTAGCATTGAATTCTCATTGTATCAATCTGCGAATCTGCGGCCATTTTTTGACGAAGCAGTAGCATTGAATTCTCATTGTATCAATCTGCGAATCTGCGGCTCATTTTTTGACGTGGAGGTAAAAAAGAGGTTTGCGGCATTCGCTCCGGCATAAAAAAACAGAAGTCTTGCATAGAATGCAGGGGACTTCCGTTTTTTAATTAGAATTTTTTACCGGCATTCTCTAATTCCGGAGTAAAAATAGTCCAGTGTAATTAGGCCACCAGGTTGAATTCTGCGCCAAATGCATGGTCAATCACAATTTTCCAGGTTCCATCCGGCTGTTGTTTCATTACTTCTATTCCTTTGGCGCTGATTTTTACTTCATCGCCATCAGTAATATTCCATTCTGATCTGCCTACGGCAATATCTCCTGCCTGGAGGCAATACACCGTTTTTATTTCCATTTTTCCTTTTATAGCCAGTATGGCTTTTATGGCTTCTTCAAATTTTTCCCTCCCGGAAACTGGTTTTCCGGGTTCAGGTACGATGATGCCGCCTGCATCATACATGTTCATAACGGTTGTTGCATTGCCTGTGTTGAAAGCTGCTGCCAGTGCGGCATGCGCATCTGCTGCCCTTTTTGGTAAGTTCATGTTGCTGAATTTTTATTGGTGAATGATTGATTGATGATTGTATAAATTACCCGCTATAGTATAGCTGAGAAGTCTTTTTTGCCGGCAATGGCATCGGAAAGCGTGCGTATGTTTTCATAGACTTTATTAAAAAAGAATGGTCCCATACTAATTCTTTTTACACCCAGCGCCTGTAGTTCGTCAAATCCGGGAAGTCCTGGCATACACATCACATTAACGGGTAAACGCGTTTCCTGTACAACCTGTTTGATATCGTTGCTAAGGGTAATACAGGGCGTAAAAATGCCGTCCGCGCCGGCCAGTTCATATCTTTTTATTCTTTCCAGGGTTTCTGTCACCGCATTGGGCATGCCCAGCAGGAATGCATCTGTACGGATATTCAGAAAAATTTTTACATTGTTACGGCTGGTATAATTTGCCACACCCGCAATTATTTTTTCGAAAACGTCTGCAGGCTGTAAGCTGCGTGCAATGCCCGGCACTGTATCTTCGAGGTTGATGCCTGCCACCCCTGCGTCGTACAATTTGCTGATGTTTTCTGTAATGCCTTCAATGGAACGACTGTAGCCACCTTCCAGGTCTGTAGTAAACGGAATGCCCACGGAAGCCGCCATTTTTTTTACAGATTGCAATAAAAGAGAAAAGGGCAATTGTTCGCCGTCTGTATAACCCAGTGCTGTTGCCAGCGCCTGGCTGGAAGTACCGGTGGCTTTATAGCCGCTTGCTTCAAATAAAACCGCGCTGTGTGCATCCCAGGCATTGGCGAGTAAAAAAGGATCAGCCTGCCGGTGCAGTTGAGAGAATGTTTCAAAATTTGTCATACAATAAAAAGTTTCGTTGTTTAATTTTTATTTACAACAAAGCTATTACAGCTAAAAACTTTAAAATTGTACAAACCGGAACAGTTTGATTTTTTTTATAAAAATAATTGGTTCACCGGGAATTTATTTTCCACATACGCAGAAGGAGTAACACCAGTAAAGGATTTAAAATCCCTGATAAAATGCGATTGATCAAAATAACCGCAATCATAAGCGATGGAAGTAAAAGGCTGGTTGTTTTTTGCAATGAGTTGCAGGCTCAGTTGAAACCTGTTTATTTTATTGTATGATTTTGGAGAAAGACCGGTATGACTGTAAAATAATTTTTGCAGGTAACGGGGAGTAATATTGTGCATACGTGCAATGCGCAGGACATTGTCTGCTTCTGCATTTTTTTTGATGGATGTTAATATGCTGGCAACTTTATTGATGCCCGGCGCTTTCCTGTTGTTACGGGACAATCTTTCCTGTAAAAATTTTTCGACCAGTGTGATTCGGTCGGCAGTTTGTTTTGTTTCCAGTAAACGGGCGTGTAAGTTTTTTGCAGGTGCGCCCATAATATCACTGAGATCGTATACACGGTCATTAAACAAGCCTATGTCGTCATTAAAAAAATATGCTGCAGAATGGGTGAGAAAACGGATGCCCAGCATGCACTGCGGCCCTTTTGATTTTATGGGCAGTGGTTTGGTAAGCTGTCCCCATAATTCTGTGGGCGGGTTTTTAAGATATGAATTTTCAAAAGCTGATTCCCAGGCGCCATCTCCCAGGTTGAAGATCATTTCCATATCGCCGCTCGGGAACACGGTATCTTCAAATTCAGTATTTGAAAAGGATTCAAAAAGAAAATAACCTTTTACAAATGGCTGCAGACCGGCGGAAGGTGTAAAATGCCTGAACTCCATCGTATATATTATAGCCTCTTTTTTTAAATGAATTATTTGCCGAAGTTATTTTTTGCCCGCCGGAAACCGGTCGGCTACCAGGTTTAGCTGAATACCAAATTCCAGCCATGCTTTAAGGCCGGCCAGCACCCAGCAAAAGCCCCCCGTTGTTTCGGCCACCTGATTTAAAATATTTTGCTGGTCACCTTTAAATCCGTCGCAGGTAATCTGTACAAATGTTGTATCAGCTGTGAATGATTCAAACGTCCATTCAACTCTTGTACGGTCATTATCAGCGGAGCCCCAGGTAATCTCAATTTTTTTTCCGGGTACAATATCAATAACATCTACCAGTGATGTATGATTGTACATGCTCCATATCCAGCTTACGCGTTTACCTTTTTCCAGTTTACCGCTACTTTCTGTAAACCAGAACCTGGTAGTTATGGCAGGGTCGGTAAAGGCCTCAAATACCTCGCCAACCGGTTTCCTGATAAGCATGGCAGTTTCTGCCACCGGCAATTTTTCCATGTTTTTTTTTACAAAATTAGCCCGTTGCAGTTGAACCCAATAGTACAAATGCGAACAAAAAGCCTGTTACTTGTTCATTCCATCTAAAATAAGGTACCGTGCGCGTGTTTTTTCAGTTTCTGCTCTGGTGTGCACGTCAATATGCATAACGGTTGCCGGGCTGTTGATGGTAAGGGCCGGCCATTGCGGTACGCCTATGCCATTGGGGTTGCCGGTTTTTATAAAATTTGCGAAGTAATTTTCCATGATTCCGGAAACAAAATAATCTTCGGGCTGCCAGTCGAACACCCGGTTGGTTGGCAGGTTGCCAAGCGCATATTCAATCTCAGCAGAATGTACTGCGCCAACAGCCAAAGGTGTTTTTCTTGCAGCACTGTCTGCATTGCGTGTAATACCACCAGCGAGGTTGGCGGTGGCATTACCCATTTCTGCGCGCATTGAAGGCCGCGGCCGCAGATAGTAATATCGGTAAACGGGGTTTTTGCCTGTCTGGGCGTGCTGGTCTATCCATTTCCATGTGCTGTAACCGATGAACCGGTCACTGGCAAGCTCGGTGGCGGTCTGCGGCACTTCTTCATCGGTAGCTGCATCATATACTTTTAAAATATCCGTCGCTTTCTCTGCATACATTTTCTGTACGGCAGCGGCAAAATTAGCCTTTGTTTGTTCCTTGCCGGTTAAACCAAGCCCGTTACCTTCCATCGAATTCCAGCCGGCCAGTAATGGCACATGTGCCTGTTCGCCTGCCGCGTAAATACTTATGGGTGATTTCGGAAAGAAATAACCGTCAACCGCAATCGGGAACCTGCCAAATCCCTGTTTGGAAGTAGCTTTTATCACTGCTTCTGCTGGCAATGCACGCATTGCCGCCAGCGAGCCGGCGTTTAAACTGTCTGCAAATTTCTTTCCCACCTTTTCTGCGTCTGCCAGCGGCATTGTAGAATTTACACCCAGCAAAGAACCGCTTTCGCCGATGGCGCCGGCAATAATATTGCGTGATAACGGCGATGCCATTTGGGCGCTGACTGCAAATGAACCGGCAGATTCACCGGCGATGGTTATTTTTTTGGGATCTCCGCCAAAGCTGGCAATGTTTTGCTGAACCCATTTTAATGCGGCGCTTTGATCCATGAGACCGTAATTGCCGGAAGCATGATTGGGCGATTCTTTTGTAAGTTCGGGGTGTGCTAAAAAACCGAATACGCTTAACCGGTAGTTAATGGTTACGGTTACAATGCCGCGCCGTGCCAGGCTAAGGCCTTCATACCTTGGTTCGGAGCCATCGCCCGCAACAAATCCGCCACCATAAAAATATACCAGCACCGGCAGTTTTTCCGTGCCGCTGGTTGCAGGTGTCCAAACATTGAGGTAAAGACAATCTTCACTCATTCCATCTGAACGAAAATTCATATCGCCAAAAAGCGGCAGTTGCATGGCGCGCGGACCAAACTTGTCGGTTTTTTTTATGCCTTCCCAATTTTTGGGCGGTTGCGGTTCGCGCCAGCGCAGGGTGCCAACCGGCGGCTGGGCAAATGGTATACCTTTAAAACTACGGATACCCGATTCATCGGAACCTTCTACAACGCCATTGGCAGTCTTTACCTGTAAGGCGGGCATACCGGGGTTTTGTGCATATATTTTTGATACCGAAGCAGCAAACAGGAGGAGGAGGGCAAAGCAATTCTTTTTCATATAAACATTTTTTTAAATTATCGATAATTGCTGTCGGTGCAAAATAATTTTTGCTTCACGGTTAAAAACCAGTGATGGCCTGTCTTTTATAAAAACAAAAGGCGGTCATTAAATTTGTTTATTGAATCTTTTAAAATGCTTATTTAGTTGTATTTTAACGTATTATCTCATTTTTTGACATTTTTTAGCCAGGCAAATAAAAAAAACGCCCTTCCTGGTTACAAATACTCACCCAGCACTTATTAATATATGAAAGCAGCATTCTATTCTGATGAGGAACTGGTAGCGGCTATCAGGCACAACGAAAACCTGAACAAACCCATACAGTTTATTTATCAGGAGTATTCTGAAAAACTAAGTTCTTTTCTTATTAATTATGGCGCCAGCGAACAGGAATCGCAGGATGTGTTCCAGGAAACGGTAGTAGCTTTTGTTGACATTGTGAAAAAAGACCGTTACCGGCCCGATGCAAAAATTAGCACTTTCCTTACAGCAGTTGCAAAAAATATCTGGTTTAACGAAGTGAAAAAAAAGGAACGTACTGCATTCAGGGAAAAGCAATTTGAAAAAGGGCGAGACCAGGAAGAAGCAGATGTAAGTCATTTCATCAATGAACGTGAAATGAAACAGCAGATGAGAAACCTGGTTTACCAGTTAGATGAACCCTGCCGGAAGATACTGCTGTTGTTTTATTATGAAAATCTTTCGATGAAGGAAATTGTTCACCACCTGCCCTATGAAAATGAACAGGTGGTAAGAAATAAAAAATCAAAATGCCTGCAGCGATTAACAGGCATCGTAAAAAATCACCCGGCAATAGCAGGGATAACAAACAAAAAAAATGATTAACAATGTCACCCAGTAACGAACAAATATTAATTGACTACCTGGACAATATCCTGGATGGCGAAGACCGCCAGCAGGCAGAAAAGTTGATCGGGGATGATGCAGCAGCTGCAAAAGAATTGGCCGATCTTCAATTCTCGGTTGAGCTGGTACGTGAGGTGGGCGTTCTGGAACAGGTTCAGGAGGTAAGGAATTCATTTGCTGCAGGCGCAAAGCTGGTTCCCCTGCAGAAAAAAGAAAACGGCGCCGTGGTGCGTTCATTTTCCAGGAATGTATTCAGGGTAGCCGCCATGGTGGTGGTTATTTTGGGAGCAGCGTCCATTTATAAATATTCAAATACTACAGCAACATCTATTTATAATGAAAATTATGCTTCGTACGAACTGACCAGCAGCCGCGGCACAAATAATGATGGCGACCTGGAAACTGCTTATCGCAATAAAAACTGGACGGGTGCAGAAACGGCTTTCAGCCAGTTAACAGATAAAACGGCAAAATCGTGGTTCCTGGCAGGGATGGCATCCATGGAATTAAAGAAATACGACCAGGCAACCACTTATTTTAAGGAAGTAATAAAAATAAACAGCAACAGTTCAGAACCGGTTTACCAGGATGAAGCTGAATATTACCAGGCAATGAGTTGGCTCGCAGCGCAACATCCTGCTGAAGGGTTGGCCATCCTTAAAAAAATCAGGAGTGATAAAAATCATCTTTTTTACAAAAAAGCCAATGCAATCAACGCCCTCGATCTAAAAGTGCTTGATATAAAATATTAACAGCTATACCTTCCCAATCACCAGTCCCTGGATTACTTCGTGTAGTCCGGGGTTTTTTGTGTTAATGGTATTGACATGGTTGTTTACAGTTTAAAAGCCATCTCCACAACAAAGGAATTCGGGTTGTAATCTCCGGACGTAGGATAAACCACATCACGTGTATCACGGGAAATCATATAGTATTGGTAATCAATCAATTAAAATATTTTAAAAAAACGTTCCCTTCCAGGTTACAAAACCTGCCGCAGCATGTATTAAATAGTATAAGCAGTTCATTGAAATACGGTCTCCAAATCCATTAAAAACCATCCAAATCCATTGTCCAAAAAAAAATCATTTACCGGTTACATTTCGAAGAGCAGCGTGTATTAAATAGTATAAGCAGTTCATTGAAATACGGTCTCCAAATCCATCAAAAACCATCCAAATCCATTGTCAAAAAAAAATCATTTGCCGGTTACATTTCGAAGAGCAGCGTGTATTAAATAGTATAAGCAGTTCATTGAAATACGGTCTCCAAAATTCTTAAAAAAGCCACTAAATCCATTGTCCAAAAAAAAAACTTTTATTTCCTGGTTACAAATTGTTCTGCAGCTTTTATTAAATAGTATAAGCAGTTCACTGACCAGGTTGTTTATGAAAATTGTCCTTTATCCTTTAAAAAATCACTATCCGATCCTTTGAAAAATCGATTGTTCCAAATCCTGAAAATCCATCCCAAATCCAAATCCAAACTCAATCCAATTATCCCGGTAAAACCAAACCAGTAGCACCTTTTGAAAAAACCATTTGTTATCCAAATCCATGAAAGCAGCAAGTTGACACCTTAAAGAAATTATCCATCCCCTGAAAAAACCAGCCATAACACCTGTTGAAAAACCAATCCAAATCCTGAATTGCCATTATCCAATCCCTGAAAGCCAGTCGTTGACACCTTACAAATGCACTATCCATCCTTGAAAAATCATTGACATCGTACCCTTAAAAACCATCCGGTATCCCGTACAACCGCATAGGCGGCCGCAGAAAACCACCGTCCATAACCATTAATGTCCAGTAATTATCCTGTGAAAAAACAGTTGCCCCCAGTAAAAGTCGGCGTATCCTCTTGAAAACTAGCTTTTCGCTATTATTGATGTACTACAGGTAGTTGTGAAAAGCGTCGACTTTTTTTTATTCTTCTCCGGGTAAGCATTCCCGTTATCAATAAAAAACACCCGGCTGTCATCGTCATCCAGTTAAAGGGAGATGGACGATCGTATACCGGTTCAATACTTCCGGTAATAACAAGATTGGCCCAGCAGGCCGGACTCTTATAAAGTGCATCGCTGTTTATATAATCCAGCCGGGCTTTTTGCAGTGCTTTTGATTTTGTATAACCCCGCTGCAGGTATTCATGAAATTTTTTCAGTATGGAAGCTGTAGCTTTATCATCTGCTTTCCACAAGCTGTTGATGGTTGCCCCACAACCAGCGTACGCAAACGCCCGCCCCAGGCTTATAATTCCTTCATTGTTTACCAGCTCGCCCTTGCCTGTTTCGCAGGCACTTATCACTACCAGTTTACAGGCATCCATATTAAGGCCGTAAATTTCTTCCAGGTAAAGGCAGTTTTCCGCCGGCGATTTATTTTCCGGGTAGAATGCTATAAAGGACGCGGCCGGATTTTGAACATCTGCAATGGCGTGGGTGGCCAGGTGTATAACAGGGTATTGGCTGCATTGCTGCAGAAAAACCGATTTGGTAGCCATACTATTCACCAGTGATAATCCTTTTAAATCCGCAATTTCATCACCCGAACCAGGCAGCCGGTCAATAAAATGATAACCCTCCTGCCTGTAACCCGCGCCTTTTTCCGCAAAGGGTGCAAAAGACAATACCGTTACCGGGTCATTGTTTTTTTTATGAGTTGCCGGGCGCATAAACCTCGAAGAAAACTGGTAGCTGATGGTAGTCGTTTCCAGCAATGTTTTGCCGGTATTGCCATCGGGCAGCGATTCAAAGGGCAACTGGCAGAGATTACCATCGGGAATGATGATCCATTCATCTTTACCTGGTGCCAGCAACTGCATTGGTCGTATAAGCCTTGCATACAAACGTTGTCCTATATCACCGGCTTTAAATTTTCTTCCATCCACGGCCTGTTTCAGGTTGTTTATCCAGTTATTCGTTTCCTGTTGCAGGGCCTCTGAGCCTTCAATACGGGCATGGCTGAACGCAGTTCTGGTAAATGCAAAAACATGCAAGGCATCACTGGCGGCAAAAAAACTAAAAACGGCCTGGCTGGTAGTCAGCTGCCTGCACACATCCTCAATACTACTTTGATCATCTTCATATTTCAATTGAAAATAGTGGTTGTTCTGTTCCATTTGTTTTTGCAGGCGCGACAGTTCAATTTCCAGTGCTGCTTTTTCTTTTGCCAGCTTTGCCAGTTCTGCATTGTCCTTTATCTGTTCGCTTTTAACATCCAGCCTGGCAATGGCAAACTTTGTATTTCTTTCTGCCTGCAAAAGAGATGGGTCTATGCCGGTTACCTGCGCACCATTTTTCTGTCGCAGGTTGGCTGCCATTACAGAAGCTTTGTTTTTTTCACTGATCAGAAATGCCTGTTCCAGGTAACCTCCTTTGGGGTTGCGCTGGTGCAATTGCAGGCATACCATTAATGCGCCGCCGTATACATCCTGGCTTTTCTTTTTCAAAAAGAGTTTAGCATCATCCGTATCATAACTTTTTTCAATAAATGACAACAGGGTGATGGCTGCTTTATACGCATCCAGCGAAGCGGTTAGGTATTTCTCTGCAGGATTACTTTGATTGAGCAATCCAAACACGGTTGCCTTTTTATACAGGGCATCAAATAAGCGGTAATAAGTATAACTGCCAGAAAAGCTGGCCGGGTTTGAAAATATATTGCGGTTATTAAAATTTCCGGCAAAAATAATGACCGCACTTTGCAGGCTTTCCAGTGCGTTGAGGTACTGCTTCCGGTCTGTCTGTATACTTGCCCGGTATAAATCATTAATACCCATATCAAGGATATTGATTGTTCCTTCTGTGTTGCGCTGCTTTAACCGGTCAAGAAAGTAATTGGCAGAATCGGCAAGCTGCAAATCATAATACGCCATTGCCTGTTCGTTCAATACTCCGGGTGTTTCTGTTGCATTGATTTTTCTGAAACATATCAGCGCTTCGCGGTAATTCTTTAAAGCAGCCAGTGCCTTGCCCATATTCATACAAATGCCATTATAAATATAGGTGGCCGGAATTTTTTCTTTGATGATCTGTTTATAGATATCCAGTGAAGCGGTGTAAAGGCCCAGTTTGTAAAAGGAACTGGCAATATTGGCCTGTAGCCCCATTGCAAATACCCTGTCGAAGGGTTTCCTGTTTTTTATAAATTCCAGGGCCTGCTCAAAATAGTTTTTGCTTTGCAGGTAGTTGCCGTTTACATAATGCAGGGCGCCCAATGTATTGTACAGGCGTTCTGTTTCGGGCATATGCGGATACCGCCGGAGCAGTATTTCTGCTTTAATAAGAAAGTAATTGGCGGAATCGAAATTATTGAGATTAAAATAATTGGTACCCGCATACACATAGGGACGGAACAAAAGCGAATCCGGAATGGCTCCGTTGCGTGACGGAACAGCCGCGGCCTTTAAATACGCATCTTTGGCTGCCTCATTTTTATTGCTCACATCCAGCAGGATGCCTTTTTTAAGATACGATTGAAAAAGCAACAGGTCATATTGATGAAGGGGTGTTTTCTCCAGCTGCAGTATAACCTGTTCAAAACCTGCCAGGGCAAGGCTGTCAGTAGTGGCTGTGGGGTTATCGCTGTTAAAGAATTGATCCGCCTTCTGGTAACCGCCTTTAATTTTATCTGCCGGGCTGCCCGTATTGGCGCAGAGCATGCAGCACAACGCCAGGAAAGCAGGCAAAAGCAGTATGACTTTCCCGGGCATAAAAAGGCTGTTCAGTTTAGGAATTGAATTGTAAAAATTACAACTCCTAAAACGCCCCTTTAATTTGACTTATTGCCCTATCTTTTAGAAAGCATACCTGGTCACGATGATAATGGGAGGGCGGGGGTTGCCAGTCTTAAACTGGCTGCTGTTATCGCCCAGCAAATTGATTAGCAATACCTGGTTGAGTATCTTGTTCAGTTTATCGGTTACCAGTGCCAGCAGGTCTGGCGGAACGTCGGACTTTTTGAAGTAGTAGATAAGATTAACCGTTATTTTCTGTACGGCCATATTGCTGTTGTCGTTCAGCTGGTAAGCAATGGTAGTGGTTACCGTGGTACCGTTGAGCGGCAGTAAACCAAATGCCCTGGACGCGGTATTTTTAAGATCTATGAAACCATTGTTATGGTCTACCACTACTTTCTGGCTGGCTGCCTGGCCATTGATATCAAAATCGCAGGTGCTGCCGCCCGGCACACCGCTTCCACTGCACACAGGCGCAAGGGTTGGGTCTGCGTTGTAATAGGGCTTCGCATAACGCTCATCATTGTTTAAAACATACAGGCTATCGGCATACGACACACCAGCCAGCACAAGGGTCTGCATGCAGGTGTCGGTGCTGCCTTTTTTTACATAACCGATATTGTACCGCAATCCGGTTTCACTTTTTGAAACATTGATGGCACCGGTATTTTTATTGATGACCATTCCCTTCGGCCACGAGAAATAAGCACCGCTGTCGGGGTGGTTAATCGGTGTTATAATATAATCGCCGTCGGAAGGATGCAGGAAAATGATGCTATCACCATAATTGGGCGCTCCCGGACAACGGCCAACCGTTTGTTGTGGATAAGAGACCGCAGCAACAGTATCTTTTATAGATGTTTGGGTAGTGTCTTGCACACCAGGACCGGGAGGGGCAATGATTTCGGTATCAATGCTTTTTTTGCAGGCGGTAACACTTACCAATAACAGCAAGGCTGCCAGCAAAGGGATACGGGTGCTCATTTTCATGGGTTTGGGTTATAAACAGCGTACAAAATAAAAACAATTACTGGTATTGGCAAGCCATCCTGCCGCCGCCAGTTACGGATTCAGCCTTCTCTTGCCTTTAATACAGGCTGAAACTGCTTTTGTAACCACAAACCGGCTTTTTTTTTCAAAAAATGTTGCCGCTGGGCCTGTTACAGCGATTTCGCGGCGTTTTTTTGGGGTTTTTCCGGCATCATTTTTTATTTCGTTAAGACATGATTAAAAATATACCCATTACCGTAGGAGTACTCCTTTTTGGAGCAGTTTGCTTTAGCCAGGATACAACCAGTGCCGTTACACCCGCTCCGGCCAATGTACAGACTGATACAGTAAGCAATAATGCAATAGTTCCCCAAACTGATACATTAACCAATAATCCCGGGGTTCCCCAATATAAAATAAATGGCAAAGTGGAGATTCCGCTGGTAGTGGCGGGTGGGGCCTTTACGCTGTATAATTTTTCCAGAATATCCAAAAAGACCAGTTCCGACCCGACATATATTGAAGGACTGTCTAAAAACAATGTGAACTGGTTCGACCGGTGGGGGGTACACGCTTATGATGAAAAAATAGACAATGCCAGTTATATCCCTTTTTTTGTTTCGATGCCTGCGCCACTGATCCTTTTTGTAGCGGATAAAAAGATGAGGAAAGATTTTTTTAAACTTACGTTTATGTATGCTGAGGCAATGACCATTACCGGTGTACTGTACAGCGCCGGTGCAGGTTATACCGACAGGCTGAGACCGATGGTTTATAGTTCCGGTACACCAATGGAAAAGCGCGTATTGTCTGAACAGAAGAAATCATTTTTTGCAGGTCATGTGGCAGTGGTAGCCACTTCAACTTTTTTTATGGCAAGGGTCATTGCAGACTATCACCCGCAATCGCGTTTCAAATGGTTGTATTACAGTCTGGCCAGTGCAACCACACTTACCACGGCATATCTGCGACAGCAAGCGGGCGAACATTTTCCTTCTGATATAATACTCGGTATAGCGGTCGGCACCGTATCGGGGTTGCTGATACCGTCGCTTCATAAAATAAAACTGGTTAAAACGCAGCGGCTTTCCATTTTACCGGTAGGAGGTAGCGGAAGTACCGGTGGTTTTACGGCATTGTACCGGTTATAAATAACATCATCCGATCCATAGACTTGTTACCTGGTTAGCCCTTGCTGCACTGATGCCGCGGATGCAAACCGTTGCAATAGTAATTACTGCGGCCGGTACGGCTGCAACAACAAACCCCCATATTTTTTGCAACCGTTTCATTTACCAGTACTGCCTAAGTATCGATGGGCATTTGCGGAGAAAAAATTTCGTCCTTTTGCTATTGCAAAAGCAAGGGAAGGAACAGAATCATTATTTGCATACCTGGTCTCCAACTGAAAACCAGTGGCTTGTTTATAAATTTGTCTCTATATTGTCCGGTAAATAATAATAAACAGTGCGGTTATGAACAGGCAGCCGTGCAGTGGCCGGAAAGTAGTCTGTTATCTTTTGTGGGTCAACTGCTTGCTTTGTTCAAACAAATTGTTGTTAAAAACGTTATCGGGAACATATGATATGGAAGAGGTTTTTTTTGACGGGCTGTATAGCTGTTCTTTTTACTGGCTATATCAATGCACAGATAAACTGGGAATTAAGGGCAGACAAGGAAGGCATAAAAGTGTACACCAGGAATATGGACAACTCTCCATTAAAGGCGGTTAAGACAGAATGCACCATCAATACAACGCTTACTACGCTCACCGCTGTGTTACTGGATGTGGCAGGCAGCAAAGACTGGGTGTACTCCACCAAAAGTATTTCACTCCTTAAACAAATTTCGCCTGCCGAACTTATTTATTACTCCGAAATAGCCATACCATGGCCTGCAAGCAACAGGGATTTTATTGTTGGCATTACCGTTGTACAGGATGAAAAAACAAAAGCAGTTACCGTGCTGGGCCTGAATTTGCCTGCTTACTTACCGGAAAAAAAAGACATTGTACGCATTCAGCAATCCTATTCCAAATGGCTGATTACGCCATTGCCACAGGGTGGTGTAAAAATTGAGTATGAATTGCAGGTTGATCCCGGCGGAAAAGTACCGGTATGGCTGGTCAATATGTTTGCAACCAGGGGGCCGTTCGAGACTTTTAAAAAATTACAGGAGCAGGTAACGAAACCCGTTTACAAGAATAAAACCTATTCTTTTATAAAGGATTAGCAGTTAACCGGCAGCGGTAGTTGCAGACTGTTAGAGGAGTACAGGTACTATCCCATTTAGCGGTTCAGGCTGATATTTGAAACGGATACATCATCATCCGTTTGTCTTTGCATAAAACTGAAAACATCATTGGGTGTACCGGTAAATGGTCCGTAGGTTTCTATTTTCAGGGCTGCCATGGCTGATGCAAATTCACCTGCTTCCTGTGGTCCTTTGCCAAGTATGCGCTGCGATAAATAACCTGCCATATACGTGTCTCCGCAACCGGTAGTATCAGAAATATGGCCGGGTACAAAAACAGGGATATCGTAAAACACACCGTCTGTATAAATAACAGACCCTTTGCTGCCCAGTGTTATAACAACTTCTTTCACGCCCCATTCGTTCAAAAGTGCAGCGCCGGCTCTTACATCCGTAAGGCCGGTAATCATTTCCATTTCCTGGTCGTTTGCCTTTAATATATCAATGCAGGTAAGGGTTTCCATTTTTGCAGGCCAGACATTGAGCACTACGTTAAGGTGATCAACCCGGCGCAGGAAGCCTTGTACATCCAGCGAAACACGGCCCCTTTCGGAGAGGTCCTTTATAAATGCTACCGACATATCATCGGCTAGTAATGGGCCGAGGTGAAAAATTTTTGCACGGATGTCTTTAACCTGTTCCTGTGTAAACGGATCCGCTTTTCTTAAAACCCGTTGGGTACGATGATCCAGGTTTTCGGGATAGATATTTTCAAAATAGACTGAATAAGCGCTTTCAAATGCGTGAATGGTGATGCCCTGTGTGCGCATACTGGTAACCGTATGCATTTCACCCTGCCCCAGAGATGTAACGAGCAAATAATTGAGGTGCATCTGGCGGATGGCATTCGAAAAATAATAAGATGTGCCGCCCGGCATATATTTAACCGAGCCGGGGGTGATTACTTTGTCCAGTGTAATATGGCCAACTCCACAAATATCATACATGCTGTGTAATTAAGATCATGCCCTGATAATCAGAACCATGCAAATATATAAAATAGACGGCTTCTTTGGCGTGATGTGGCGTAAGGAAACCCCCTGCTTCCCCGTTATTTTAAAATAATCTTGCCGGAAAACCAAGCGCATTTACCCTGTTGTTCAATAGTTAACAGGAAATACATTCAATGCCCATATTTAACAAATCTTTGCTGCTGGTTTTTGCGCAGATAATAGTTTGCAGGAAGATATATTGACATTCAGCTGTTATGGAACATTTATTACAAATTATTTTTCTTCATTTCACTCACCGCGTAATCAACTGCTCTTGCGGTAAGCGCCATATAGGTGAGTGATGGGTTTTGGGTTGATGTAGACGTCATGCATGCACCATCTGTTACAAAAACATTTTTGCAAGTATGTAACTGGTTCCATTTATTCAATAAAGAGGTTTTTGGATCATTGCCCATCCTGGCCCCGCCCATTTCATGAATATCAAGTCCGGGTGCTGCTTTGGAATCGCTGGTTTTGATATCAGTAAAGCCGGCCCTGGTATACATTTCTGTCATCTGCTCCATAAAATCCTTTACCATTTTCTCATCATTGTCGTCATAGGCAATATTAGTATTCAGCAGGGGGATACCCCAGTCATCTTTTAAAGAAGCATGAAGGCTAACCTGGTTGCTTTCTTTTGGTATGGTTTCTCCCATCATATGAGAACCTACATTCCATGGGCCCAGCTCACCGGCAGCCAGGTTGTCTTTCAGTGTTTCGCCAAAACCTTCCATATGCCGGTTGGTATACCTGCCCGCAGAAAAACCGGCTGCATACCCGCGCAGGAAACCGGTTTCCTGTTTTAACACATTCCGGAAACGCGGAATATATGCGCTGGTGGGCCTGCGCCCTTCAGTGGTTGATTCTTTTAATCCATCATACCGGGCCGAGATGCGTGCCCGGTAATTGTGAAATGCAACATATTTACCCAGCAGGCCATTGTCGTTACCCAGGCCATGGGGGAAACGCTTCGATACAGAATTCAGTAAGACCAGGTTGGTATTCAACGCCCCGGCATTGACGAACACCATCGGTGCATAGTATTCCACCTGCTCTTTTGTTTTTGCGTCTATTACACGTACACCGGTTGCTTTTCCCTTTTGCTCATCATACAATACAGAATGTACAACTGCATCGGTCTGCAGGGTAAGCAGACCGGTTTTTGCTGCCCAGGGAATAGTAGAGGAATTACTGCTAAAGTAACCTCCAAACGGGCATCCGCGCTGGCACAATGTTCTGTTCTGGCATTGGCCCCTGCCTTGCTGCAGGTGAATGGGTTGCGGCGCTGTAAGATGTGCACACCTGCCGTAAATAACATGCCTGTCTGTATAGTTGCTTTTTATAAAATCTTTGAAATAGGTTTCCACGCACGATAATTCCAATGGCGGCAAAAATTCTCCATCGGGCAAAGAAGCCAGTCCGTCTTTGTTACCAGAAATGCCCACAAATTTTTCTACATAACTGTACCAGGGTGCAATGTCTTTGTAACGGATAGGCCAGTCTACGGCAAACCCATCGCGTGCGGGGCCTTCATAATCAAAATCGCTCCAGCGTTGTGTTTGTCTTGCCCACATCAGCGATTTGCCACCCACCTGGTAGCCACGTATCCAGTCGAACGGTTTTTCCTGTACATATGGATGCTCTTTGTCTTTTACAAAAAAATGCAGCGCATCTTCTTTAAAGGCATAGCATCGGCTGATGACGGGGTTCTCATCCAGTATTGCCTGCGTTACCTGTCCGCGGTGTTCAAATTCCCACGGGAGCATATTGGTAGTTGGATAATCTTTTAAATGTTTTACATCCCTGCCTCTTTCCAGTACCAGTGTTTTTAATCCTTTTTCCGTGAATTCTTTTGCCGCCCAGCCACCGCTCATTCCCGAACCAATTACAATGGCATCAAATGTCCTTTCCTTTGTATCGCCCATAATAATGTATTATTAAGATGTTTTTGATAAATCATTTTTCAATGGTACACAGCCCTCGAATTTACCGGGCACCATTTTGTACACCTGCAGTTTTGTTAAATAGAACTGCGAGCTGGTATAAGCCTGTATGGTTAATTTTTTTGCAGTATTGTAAAAGAAACTGAGTTCAGGCGCAAGATCTTTTTTACCGTTGATGCCGGCCACCATCGTATTTTTTTCTTCTTTGGTGCATTGGTGGAATGGGCGGTTGTATTTCGCCTGCACCGTCTTGCCGAATAATTCCATTCCTTTTATAAAACGCTGCTGCTCTTCTTTTGTATGGCAATCGTCTATCATCTTCAGCATGAAAAGATGTGCAGATATTGCTTTGGCGCCCGGTGTGGCGGTGGCCGGTATAATGGTTTCGGCCAGTTCTGCCAGGTTCTTTTCCTGTTGTCCGCTGATTTGAATATTCTTCAGTAGCAGCGACGATTTGCTGTTGTCTTCCTGTAAACATGCAGGCAGTATAGCAACGCCTGCAGATACAAAAAGAAACTGTTTGATAACGGTTCGCCTGTTTACAACCATAATGATTTTATTTAAAATAATTTATGTGATAATTTTTACGTCAAAAATTGCAATGGCGCATTGTATGATAATGGCCTGTATTATTACCTGTAGTACCTGCCAATGGAAGGGTTGTCTACAATCATTGTTTTTAATTCGTCGGGGTCTATTGCTCCCTGTTTACTAAACACAATTTTGCCACCCGGTTCCACCAGCATGGTATAAGGAAGCGCGCCCTGCCAGTTGGGGTCTACCGCTTCAATTAATTTGTATTTATCATCCAGGTGAAAAATATAATTGGTGGCGGAAGCCTGTTGTTGTTGCAGGAATTGCAGGGCTTTGTCTTTTTTTGCGGGATCATCGGCACTGATAGTAATAAATTCAAAATCCCTTTTGCGGTACATCCTGTTCATTGTAATGAATTCCGGAAACTCGGTAACACAGGGCCCGCACCAGGTTGCCCATACATTGATAAGCCGTAGTTTGCCGGAGTTGTTTTTGATGAGATCTTTTATGCCTTCTGCCGTAATGGTATCCAGCTTTACGGGTTCTTTGGCCCAGGCAATTTTTGCTTTTGTTATCCAATCACTTTTTTCAGCCCATTTAACAGAACAGCCAAATACTTTGGTGGTGGCAACAGGCACTGGTTTATCACTTAACAATGCATCCAGGGCAACCCGGGTATCCTGTGTGTTGGCTGTTTTGGATGGTTTTTCTACGTCGTCAATACGACCGCTGTAACGCAGTTTGCGTTCTTTATCGAATATAAAAACATGCGGAGTGGCAATGGGACCATATTTTTTGGAAGCTTCTTCGGTGGCCCCGTCATACAGGTAGGGGAAATTAAATTGTTTTTTTGCAGCCCTGCGCTTCATTTCATCAAAACTATCGCCCATATCGGTATAGTCCAGTTCACTCAGTGTAATGGAACCCGGGTCATTGGGCATAATAGCAACCACGGCCACGTTTTTATGCTGGTAATCACGGGTAAGTTGTATCAGTCGTTCTTCATAAGCCTGCGCAGTGGGGCAGTGGTTGCAGGTAAACACCACCACCAGCAGACGGGCGTCTTTAAAAGAAGCCAGTGTATAGTTTTTACCGTCTGTGGCGGGCAAATTAAAATCGGGGGCCGCTGCGCCAATGGCAAGGGTTGGGTGTTCATCTGTTGCAGCGCCCCTGGAATGAAAGGCGTAAAAAACAACCGGCAACAGCAACAGCAGGGCGATGTAAATAAATTTCCGCAGGTGCATATGGGGCAAATATTTTCCGAAAAGTTACACATTTATAGGCATCCGGTAACGGCTTATGCAAGTTCATAGCAGGTTTTGCGGTGCACTATAATACTTTTTTGATTTTAATGATTGAATCTTATCCGCGCTGCTTACCGGGTCTTTTACCGGCCGTTGATTTTTAGCCGGGTATAAATGTTGCTATTAAAAATTGGTTAGTCAGTGGGGGCAACCTTTCTTTTACTTACTGCGTAGTACTCTTTACGGATAATATATTATCCGCTGTGCATCTCTTACTCCAGGCTGAATAAAGCAACGATCATTCTTTTTTTGAAAATTCGTCCCCGGAAAAAAATCCTCAGATCACCATTCTTTAATCTTTAAATGTTTGTTTGTATGAAAAAAATTACAAAACAGCTGAGTAATTTGACCGTTCAGCAACACTGCCTTATGTTACTCTGCGCGGCGGCGCTTCTATTTGCAAGTTGTAATAAACCAAAGGCACCAAAAGCGCTCAAAGATTTTGCGCAGGTAAACCTGGTAGCCAATAACGATGAATACAGTGCGGCACATATTGACCCCGTATTGCTCAATGCCTGGGGTCTTGCATTCAGTTCGGGAGGTACGCCATGGGTTAACTCAACGGGCGGTCATGTAAGCGCGGTGTACGACAAAGAAGGCGCCACCGTAAGACCTCCGGTAAATATCCCGTCACCGACAGGCGCAACCGGTGGATTGCCTACAGGTATCGTTTTCAGCGGAAGTGCTACTGATTTTATATTACCCAATGCTGCACCTGCCAGGTTTATATTTGTTGGGGTGGATGGCGTGCTTTCCGCCTGGAATGGCGGTGCCGGCGCCAATGCATTCCGGATAAAAAATAATGCTGCCACTTCTGCTTATACAGGTCTTGCCATAAACACCAATGCCGGCGCCACTTATTTATATGCCGCTGATTTCAGGGCGGGAAAAATTGTTGTATGGGATAAAAATTTCGCCCCGGTAGCCATGGATTTTAAAGACAATCATATTCCGTGGGGTTATGCACCTTTTAATATTCAGTCGGTGGGCAGCTGGCTGTATGTTACTTATGCCAAAGTTGGTCCCGAAGGAGAAGATGAAGCAGGAAGGGGCAATGGTTTTGTTGATATTTTTAAAACCGATGGTTCTCTTGCAAAACGATTTGCTTCAAGGGGGTCTTTAAACAGTCCCTGGGGTGTAGCCGTAGCGCCTTCCACTTTTTTTGTTGATACTGATGATCCCGCTGCTGCTAAAAATGGCAACAGCGGCCAGGGTGCAGGCATTGCTATCAAAGGATTAGATGATGAAGACATTGTACTGATCGGCAATTTTGGAGACGGCCGCATCAATGCTTTCCGTGAAAACGGCGATTTCCTGGGTCAGCTCAGGACGCACGGACGTGATATCATAATAGAAGGATTATGGGCTTTATCTTTTCCACCCACTACATCTACTATTGATCCCAACAGGTTATACTTTACCGCCGGTCCCGATGATGAAGCAGATGGTCTTTTCGGGTACCTGATAAAACAATAGTCAGGAAGAAGGTTGTTGCTTTAAAAGAGGCTGTTACGTATTTGCGTGGCAGCCTCTTCATTTTTATTGGTTATGCACAAGTACCGCATGGTTATTTCAACAGCAGAAAAAGCTATTTTTGGTTTATCGCGCGATGCGTATTAGCTTCACTTTTTTCAGTGCACGTACCCGCCTGTATTTTTTCAAAAGATCCGTCCATATTTATTTACATAATGTTTTTATGAAATTATATCGAATGCCAGCCTTGCACATAAAGATGATGGCCCTTTTTTCAGCAGTCATGCTGTATACTGCAGGCTTCGCGCAACCAACCCCGAAAGCGCCGAATATCCTCATCATATTTTCAGACGACCATGCTTACCAGGCCATCAGCGCTTATGGCAGCAAGCTGATGCAAACACCCAATATAGATCGTATTGCCAGGGAAGGGGCGGTTTTTAAAAATGTGTTCGTCACCAATTCGCTTTGTGCGCCCAGCCGCGCCACATTACTGACGGGTAAATACAGTCATGCCAACGGACTTACCATTAACAATATCTCCAATCCTTTCAATGCACAGCAGCAGTTGTTTCCGCGCATTTTGCAACAGCACCATTACCAGACGGCGTGGATTGGCAAATGGCACCTGCAAACGCTGCCCGATGGTTTTAATTTCTGGAGCGTATTGCCCGACCAGGGCAGGTATTATAATCCGCAGTTCATTAATATGAACAACGATACGGTTGCCTATCCGGGTTACGTAACCGATGTTATTTCGGGTTTTGCAGAGCAATGGCTGGGCAGCCGCGATACCAGTAAACCTTTCTGCCTGGTGGTAGGTGAAAAAGCTACACACCGCGAATGGTTGCCGGATCTGCAGGATCTCGGTTCTTTTGACAACAGAACTTTTCCGATGCCATCCAATTTTTATGACAGTTATGAAAACCGTATTGCTGCCAAAAATCAGGATATGACCATCGATAAGACCATGCGGCTGAAAGAAGACCTTAAAGTACATGCCAATTATGATAAAGGCATCTACAGCCAGCTAGCACCTGCGCAAAAAGAAAAATTCTATGCATATTATGAAAATAAAATCAGCAGGGAATTCGACGCCGGCCATTTTACCGGCAATGCATTGGTACAATGGAAATACCAGCGTTATATGAAGGATTATCTGGCAACGGCAAAATCGCTCGATAGAAATATCGGCCGCCTGCTGGATTGGCTCGATAAAAATAAGCTCCGCGAAAACACCATAGTCATTTATGCGTCCGACCAGGGTTTTTATATGGGAGAGCATGGATGGTTCGATAAACGGTTTATGTATGAAGAATCCGTACGCACACCCATGGTGATGCGTTATCCCGGCACCATCCCGCCAGGTACTACGGTCAGTGAAATGATCGTAAACATAGATTTTGCACCCACCTTGCTGGACGCTGCCGGTGTACAAGTGCCTGCCGATATGCAGGGCAAATCATTTCTGCCTTTGTTTAAAAAAGGGAAGACCGCACCCGAATGGAGAAAATCCGTTTACTACCATTATTATGAATATCCCGAACCCCACCATGTAGCGCCTCATTTCGGCATACGCACCCAGCGCTATAAACTAATCCGTTTTTATGGGCCCGCCAAATACTGGGAACTCTATGATCTGCAAACCGATCCTGGCGAGATAAAAAATATCTTTGGAACCAAAGGCAATGAAAAACTGGAGGCCGGATTAAAAAAACAACTGGTGGAACTGATTACCCAATACAATGATGAGGAAGCGATGGGATTGGTTGATTAGTTGATTGGTTGATCAGTTGATCGGTTGATTGGTTGTAAATAAAAAAACAGAATACACTCAGAAAAATGATAAAAATAATTGTTGCCTGCGTATATAGTATAAGTTCGCTGGCTTTCTCTTCTGTTGCAGCACAGCAAGGCAATAAATTATGGTATAAAAAGCCGGCAAAAGTATGGACGGAAGCGCTGCCGGTGGGCAATGGCCGGCTGGGCGCCATGGTATTTGGCAATGTTCAAAATGAACTTATACAATTGAATGAAGGCAGCCTGTGGACCGGCGGCCCGGTGCGCACCAATGTAAACCCCGGCGCCTTTGAAAATTTACAGATTGTGCGGGATGCCCTGCTGAAAGAAGCCGATTACGTAAAGGCATATGCGTATACTAAAAAAATACAGGGATATTATTCGGAATCTTTTTTGCCCATGGCCGACCTGTTCATCAGCCAGCATTTCAGCGATACCATGGTTTCTGGTTATTACCGCGACCTGGATATCAGCAATGCCATAGCTACCACGCGTTTTACCATCGGTGGCATTGAATATACAAGACAGATCATCAGTTCGGCACCCGACCAGGTAATCGTAATCCGTTTTACCGCCAGCAAGCCCGGTATGCTGCATTTTACAACCGGCATAAACGGTTTGCTGCAATACAGTAAATCGGTTGTAGGTAACAGTGAGCTGCTGGCAAAAGGCAAAGCGGCATCACATATAGAACCAAGTTATATAAACAGCAATAACCCGGTGGTGCAAAACGATACCACCGGATGCAGGGGCATGCGTTTTCAGCTTCGTTTAAAAGCGGTCAGCACCGGTGGCACGGTTAGCGCAGATACAAGCGGCATTACCATCAGAAATGCTACCGAGGTGCTGGTTTTTCTTTCTGCAGCCACTTCTTTTAACGGGTTTGATAAATGCCCTGATGCAGCAGGAAAAGACGAAAACAAAATTGCCAGCCAGTATTTACAGGCAGCTGCAAAAAAGAACTGGCAAAGCCTGCTGAACAGCCACCTGGCAGATTTTCACCGTTTCTTTGACCGGGTATCTTTTACTTTGGCAACGCCGGCAAACAATGCCAATGCAGCGTTGCCCACCGATGAACGCCTGTTGCATTATACCGAAGGCGCTGCCGACCCTACGCTGGAGACCATGTATTTTCAATATGGCCGCTACCTGCTTATTTCCTGCTCCCGCCCCGGCGGCGTACCCGCTAACCTGCAGGGAATCTGGAACAAGGAACTGCGCCCGCCCTGGAGCTCCAATTACACCACCAATATCAATGTGCAGATGAACTACTGGCCCGCAGAAACCGTGAACCTTTCTGAAATGCACCTGCCACTGATGGAATTTATAAAAGGAGCGGCCGCTACCGGTACGGTTACGGCAAAAGAGTTTTACCACGCAAAGGGGTGGGCAGTACATCATAACAGTGATATATGGGCGCTTTCTAACCCCGTGGGCGATTTGGGCAAAGGTGATCCTACATGGGCCAACTGGACAATGGGTTCTCCCTGGCTCTGCCAGCATTTGTGGACGCATTATACGTTTACAAAAGATAAAGAATTCCTGCGCAACACCGCCTACCCGCTGATGAAGGAAGCGGCGGCATTTTGCCTGGACTGGCTCGTAGAAGATAAAGACGGATGGCTGGTAACAGCACCCTCTGTATCGCCCGAAAATAAATTTATAGACGACAACGGAAAGGAAGCCAGCGTTTCCATTGCTACTACCATGGACATGTCTATCATATGGGATTTGTTTACCAATATCATGGATGCATCACGTGAATTGAATGAAGACCCGGCTTTCCGTAATATGATATCGGCTAAAAGAGGCAAACTCTATCCATTGTACATCGGTAAAAAAGGAAATTTGCAGGAATGGTACAAAGACTGGGAAGATGCAGATCCGCACCATCGCCACGTGTCTCACCTGTTTGCGTTGTATCCTGGCCGGCAGATCTCACCGGTAAGCACACCCGAATTTGCGGTGGCGGCAAAAAAAACACTGGAACTGAGGGGTGATGCAGGTACCGGCTGGAGCCTGGCATGGAAAATAAATTTCTGGGCCCGCCTGCTGGATGGTAACCATGCCTACACCATGATACGGAGCCTCTTGCACCTGACCGGCCAGGAAGGCACCAATTACGCCAATGGCGGAGGTTCCTATGCCAATCTTTTTGATGCACACCCGCCATTTCAGATCGATGGCAATTTTGGTGGTATTGCGGGCATGGCGGAAATGCTGTTGCAAAGCCATAACAATGAAATAGCATTGCTGCCGGCCCTGCCGCGGGCATGGGCTTCGGGTGAGGTAACAGGGCTGAAAGCGCGGGGTAATTTTGAAGTGGCCATCGCCTGGAAAGACAACAGGATAGTACATGCGCAAATAACAGCCTTATCAGGCGGCGCTTGTACCATCAGAACACCGGTTGCAGTGAAGGTAGAAGGCGTAATAGCAAATTCGGTGGCCGATGCCAATGGATACACCATCCGCTTTACAACTGAAAAAGGGAAAAAATACAGGCTGACTGCTTTATAGAATCGACAAAGAACAACAACCATTGCCAATAAATTAATTGTTAGTATCATGTGCCAAAAAACGGGATTGTTATTGTTTGTTTTAACAGCCTGGTTACACCTGTTTTCACAACAGGATACCGGGGTGGCAACCCTGGTAACACCCGGCGCTTCACTGGTACAGGTTTCCAAACAATTTATTTTTACCGAAGGCCCGGCAGTTGATAAAGCAGGCAATATTTTTTTCACTGATCAGCCCAATAATACAATTTGGAAATATGATACCACCGGACGGCTGTCGTTGTTTATGGATAAAACAGGGCGATCCAACGGCATGTATTTCGATAAGAAAGGACATTTGATTACTTGCGCCGATGAAAACAACCAGCTTTGGTCTATTGGCGCAGATAAAAAAGTAAAGGTGTTGCTGACAGACTTCAATGGTCACCTGCTTAACGGGCCCAATGATCTCTGGATAGATGCTAACGAAGGAATTTATTTTACCGATCCGTATTACCAGCGTGATTACTGGAAAAGACAAAAGCCCGATCTCGACAAACAAAACCTGTATTACCTGGCGAAGGGCAGTAAGTCCGCTGTTATTGCCGACAGCAGTTTTCAGCAACCCAACGGGATTGTTGGAACTCCGGATGGAAAATTTCTTTTTGTGGCAGATATACGGGCCAGTAAAACATACCGGTATGAGATCGGTAAAAAAGGCCGGTTGACCAATCGCATATTGTTTGCACCCATGGGTTCGGACGGTATGACGCTCGATGAAAAAGGAAACCTGTACCTTACCGGCAGGGGCGTTACCATTTTTGATGCATCCGGTAAAAGACTGGGTAATATCCCGGTGCCTTCGGGCTGGACAGGTAATGTATGTTTTGGTGGCAAAGACCGGCATGTATTGTTTATTACAGCGTCTGAATCGGTTTATACCCTGCAGATGCAGGTAAAAGGCGTAGAGTAAAATCTTTTCAAACCAGTTTATATTCCGCAGCTGCCGTTGCACAAACGCAGACTGTAATTAATAAAGCAGCTACCACGTCTATCTGCAAAGAGGCCGTGGTGGCGACCAACTTTTTGCAATATGAAAAATTCAGGATTGTTTATTTTGATGCTGTTGCCGGTACTGGTACTGGCACAGGCGCCGCCGGCCGTAAAATATCCCATAGACCCGGCAAGCGTGGAACACGCGGAAGTACCCAAAGGGGAAGTATTAAAATTTACTTTTAACAAGAGTAACATTTTTCCCGGCACCACACGCGATTATTGGGTATATATTCCGGCAGCTTACCAGCCCGGTAAACCTGCCTGTGTGTACGTAAACCAGGATGGCATACAATGGAAAGCCCCGGTGGTATTTGACAACCTGATATACAATAAAGAAATGCCCGTTACCATTGGCATATTTGTAACACCGGGCAAAATTGTATCAACCAATGGCGGTCAAGACCGGTACAACCGGAGTTTTGAATACGATGGTCTCGGTAATGCCTATGCGAAATTTATCCTCACTGAATTGTTACCCGAAGTGGAGAAACAAAAAGCAACCGATGGACGACCCATTCGCTTGTCCAGAAATGGCAATGACCGCGCTATTGGTGGCTCCAGCAGTGGTGCTGTATGCGCATTTACCGCAGCATGGGAATATCCCAATGAATTCTCGCGTGTTTTCAGCGCCATTGGTACCTATGTGGGCCTGCGCGGTGCAGACAGGTATCCATCGCTTATCCGGAAATATGAACCCAAACCCATCCGTGTTTTTTTGCAGGATGGCGTCAACGATTTAAATATTTATGGCGGCGACTGGTACAAAGCAAATGAAATGATGGAACGTGCATTGGTTTTTGCAGGTTATGAAGTAAAACATGTTTGGGGAGAGGAAGGTCACAGCGGCAACCAGGGCACGGCGCTTTTCCCCGATGCCATGCGCTGGCTATGGAAAGACTGGCCGGCGCCGGTTGCAACCGGTATTTCAAAGAACCAGGTACTGAATGATATCTTGATACCGGGTGCCGGTTGGGAACTGGTAGGAGAAGGGTATACGTTTACCGAAGGTGTGGCCGCCAATGCACAGGGTGAAGTATTTTTCCAGGATATACCCAATGCAAAAACATATAAAGTGGGCGCTGATGGTAAAGCAGTAGCACTTCCGCTCAATTCAAAAAAAGCGAGTGGTACCTGTTTTGGGGCTGATGGTAAACGTTATACCGTGGCAGGCGCTGCCCGTCAGGTTCTCAGTTATGACGCGGGCGAAAAAGAAACCGTGCTTGCCGACAGCGTCAATGGCAATGATATTGTTGTAGCAAAGAATGGAAATATTTATGTGACCGTACCCGACGGCGTAAGCAATCCCAGTAAAATAATACTCATAAGGCCCAATGGAGAAAAATTAGTGGTAGACCAGGGCATCAAATTTGCCAACGGACTAACGCTTTCTCCGGACCAGGAGCAATTGTATATTACAGAATCTGCATCTCACTGGGTTTGGATCTATACCATACAACCGGATGGTACACTTTCAAATAAACAACATTACGGTTGGTTGCAGGTTCAGGATACGGATGAGAATGCGTGGTCAGATGGATTGAAACCGGATACGGCAGGCCGGGTTTTTGTTGCATCGAAGCTGGGTATACAGATATTGGATCAATTGGGCAGGGTGAATGCAATATTGCCTGCGCCACCCTCTAACAACCAGGCTTCCAATTGTTATTTTGGCGGTCCGCAGTTTAATATTTTTTATTTAACCTGCGGCGATAAAGTTTACCGGCGCCGGTTTAAAACCAAAGGCGTTAATTTTTTTGAACCACCGCTTAAACCAGTTAATCCGCGGTTGTAACCGGGACCACCAGGAATGAAGTTCTTACCTGCGGAATAAAAGATTTCTTTTTTTATGTTGTATTATACCAATGAAATCTTTTTGCCGGTATTGGCAGAAGCATAGATCGCTTCCATTATACGCAGGTCTTTCAGCCCTTCTTCGCCGGAGATATGGGAGGGCAGGGGCTGGTTGGCCAACAATAATTTTCCAATGCCGTCCATCTGCGCCGCCTGCTGGTTGATTTCCGGAAAATTCAGCTCACCCTTGCTGGTGCGTCCTTTAAACGGACCGTAACTGATGGCAGGTGCCAGTTCAAAGAAACCATTTTCTGCGGATGCATACAACCTGTCGATATTTGCGTTGTAAGAACTTGTAGAATTGCAAACAGCACCGGAAGGGAAGCCGAGCTGCCAGGTAATAGATGCTTCCACTTCCGTAAACCATGATTTATCAAAAGGTGGGTTGAATTGTGCGGTTACGGCTACCGGTTCCTCACCCATGATATAGCGGCTGGCCTGCAGGCAGTAGATACCGATGTTCATCAGCGGACCGCCGCCAGACATGGCTTTGCGCAAACGCCACTGTTTTGGATCGTCTACCTTATAACCCAGCGAAGTTTCCATCAGCCGTACCTGGCCAAAAACTTTTTCCTGTCCCAGCCTTTTCATTTCCATATTGTATGGTTCGTAATGCAAGCGGTAGCCCACCGCCAGTTGCACATGCGCTTCAGCACAGGCTTTTATCATTGCTTCACAATCTTTGGCAGAGGTGGCCATGGGTTTTTCAGTGATAACGTGTTTGCCTGCTTTTGCAGCACGTAAAACATACTCTTTGTGCATTGAATTGGGTAACACTATATAGACGAGATCAATGTCTTTATTGCCGGCAATCTCATCAAAATTCTGATAGTTATAAATATTGGCAGCGGGGATATTATATTGTGCTTTCCATTTTTCCGCTTTGGCGGGTGTGCCGGTAACAATACCGGCTAACCGGCAATACACGGAATCTGTCAGTCCGTTGGCAAGATGGCCTGCATAGATTCCGAGTCCACAAAGTGCGATGTTTAATTTTTTACCATCGTACTGCCGGACGCTGCCGGAAGGCATGATAAAAGAAGGCAGGGTGGTAACAGCTGCGGATGCACCCAGACCAATACCCAGGTCCGTTAAAAACTTACGGCGTGAAAAATATTTCATACTGTGTAACCGGGGAACTATATCCGGTTATAACAGTTAGTCGCAAAAGAAACTGAAATATTACCACTTGCAATAAAAAAAAATCAGGGTTTTATTTTTCCATCAAAAGCATCCAGCAATTTGGCTATTTTTTGGTTGCCTTCATAACTGGTGATATAATTGCCTTTCTCATTGTAGAGCGCCATATGAGGCAGACTTTTCATGCGGTAAAACGGCGGGAAGAAATATTTTGTATCGCGGCCCATTTTAATATTGTTGTATTTGTCGATGCTGTATTTATGGTTGAATGCCACCATTTCTTCAAATGGCTGGTAGGTGGCCATAATGATCTGTATGTCTTTCAATGAATCTATAGCAGCCAGCATATCTTCTGTCTGGTGCTGGCAGTGTGCGCAGTCAGGACTGAAAAACATGATCATGGTCCGGTGTCTGGCAAGAATATCAGCCTGGGTAATATGCGTATTGCTGTCTGTTTTCAACAAATCAAAAGAAGGAATGCCCGGGTTTTTGCGATAAGGCGCATTGATGTCTGTATTGTCCGTTTGGGCAAATGCTCCCACAGATAACATACTTAAAATAATAACAGTTAATAATCGCATAATACAATGTTGATAGGCTCAAAAATAGCAGCCAATATTGTAAGCGCATAGATTATGCCTGTTTTTTAACAAAAAAAAATTTGGACGATTACGAAATATCCGTAGCTTTACGAAAACATCGTAGTTATGCTGGAAAAATTAACTCCCCAGGAAGAACAGGCCATGCGTGCCGTATGGAAATGCGGCGAAGCCAATGTAAAATCATTTTTAGAAAATATAGAAGACCCGGTGCCGCCTTATACCACACTGGCTTCCACCATTAAGAACCTGGAGAAAAAAGGATATCTGAGTGGCAGGCTGATTGGCAATATGTATCTGTACAAAACCGTGGTAAATGAAGAAGAATATAAAAAGCAATCGCTGACCAATATGGTAAAAAATCATTTTGATAATTCATACAAAGACCTGGTCACTTTTTTTGCCGAACAGAAAAAGATCAGTCCCAAAGAATTAAAAGAGATTATTGAAATGATTGAAGGGAAGAAGAAGTTGTAAGTGGTAAGTGTTAAGTTTTAAGTAGTAAGTGATAAACTGGTGTCCCGGGTAGGGTTTTTGAAAAAACCGCTTGTTTAACCGTTTAAAATCAAATTATGCTGCAATACCTTATTAAATTTTCCATAAGCCTGGCAGTTCTGTATATTTTTTACAGGGCATTATTGCGCCCCCTTACATTTTACCAGTGCAACCGTTTTTACCTGTTGTGTTATTCGCTGCTTTCATTGGCGATTCCTTTTATTAATATAGCGTCGTGGGTGGCAGACGGCAATAAAAAGGGCCTTATTCATTTAATTCCGTCAATCACCGGCTACCAGGGTGTTATAGGGCAGCCGTCCGAAGCAGCGCCTGGCTGGTTGCAGCGCTTAACCATCACCGATTGGCTGGTGCTGGTATTTTGCCTGGGTGTTTTGGGCATGCTGGTAAAACTGGTTATTCAATTTATATCACTGTATCGAATAAGAAATAAAGCGGTATTGTTTGAAAGCGGTACTGGTGTGCAATTGTATGAAACCAATGCGGTGGTAAGCCCGTTCTCTTTTGGCAATGCTATTTATTTTAACCGGTTGCTGCATTCCGAAGAAGAACTGCAGCGTATCATACAGCATGAATTTGTACACGTAAAACAGAAACATACCATCGATTTACTGACTGCCGAATTGCTCTGTGTTATCAACTGGTTCAACCCGTTTGCATGGGCCATCCGTTACAGCATCCGCCAGAACCTGGAGTTTATTGCAGATAATAAAGTAATCGCCAACGGCATCGATAAAAAAGAATACCAGTACCTCCTGTTGAAGGTAACAGGGGTACCACAATACAGCATCACCGGTAATTTTAATTTTTCCAACCTCAAAAAAAGGATCGCCATGATGAATAAGATGAAAACCGCCCGCCTGCATTTGGCAAAATTTCTGTTTATAGTGCCCTTGCTGGTTATCATGTTGCTTGCATTCAGAAGCAAACGGGAACAAGGCAATATTAACGACGACAAAAAAATACAGATAGCCGGCCTTGTAGTAGATGTAGTTACACTTGAGCCTATTACCGGCGCAACTGTTTTCTGCAGTGAAAAGAATGTGAAGGCAGTTACCGATGAGAAAGGGTACTACTACCTGCAATTGCCTTTCGAAAACAAACCACTTCAATTTACGCTGCAGGTAACAAAAGATGGTTACAGTTCTTACAGGTCAGCAGAAAACTGGGGTAATTTTTATCATTCACAGGTACGCGAACGTTTAGGTAATTCTGTTAAATTATTCGGAATCGGCAAAGGCCTGAAAGATGGAAACGGTTTTTCTGCCCTTGTAGGTAATGCAAAGCAGAAAGAAGATCTTAGCTATGAGCTGGTACTTGCTAAAACGAATCAGTTTAAAAAAGGCATGACCGGCCATATGAGCTGGAATGATACCGTACCTGTTCCACCCCCGCCGCCTCCGGTTAAATTGGAAACAAGTATACATACACGTACTTCAACTGCTCCCAACAACAAAGGATATATAGTGACCATTGCAGACAACAACGGAGAATGTATTGTATTGGTGAAAGATAAAAAGCAAAACATCATTAAAGCAATTACGCTTAACGACTGGAATAAGAACCAGGTAACGAATGAATCAATCTATGGTAAGATTCCGCCACCACCACCGCCACCAATGCCCGGTGAACCTGTCTCTCCGGCAAAAGCAGGAGCTCCGGTAGAAAGTTTTGAAGCGCCGGAAATTCCGGAAGCGCCCGCGAAGGCAGACGTATCGTTAGAACCTTTGGAACCACTCAACCCTGTAGTGCCTGACAATGTAAGTGTTATTATTACAAAGATGGATACAGATAAAAGCGGCAACCATCTGGTTAAAGCAACCGTTACTTTAAAAAATGGTAAAAAGGAAGAATACGACTTAATCAATCCAACAGAAAAAGCGGTTTTTGAAAAAAAATATGGTAGGTTGACTGAAACAGCACCCACCAAACCAGCCGTGCCTGCAAAAGCGTCCAAACCAATAACATTGAATTTGAATGGCATCAATCCTTCTGCTCAGCCACTCTTTGTGGTGGATGGCATAGAGAAGCCAAATATAATAGGCGAAAACAGTCTTCCTGCAAATAGCATCAAAACCATGAATGTGTTGCGGGGAAACTCCGGTATTATTAAATATGGTGCTAAAGGCGCAAATGGCGTGATAGAAATTAATACCATATTGCCGCTGGTAATGGTGGACAGCGCGGTGATCTCAGTGCACAATTCTTTCCAGGCAACAAAAATCAATACTTCATTCAAATAATAAACGGCGTTGTTTGATTTGTCAGCTGCGAAATGCCTGCTGTAGAAACTTAGTCCTGCGATTGGCGTTACATTGATTATTTTGCAATGGTTACCAATCATTGCACATGTCTTCACCCGCACCGGTACTCAAAAGAGAAATCAGTTTATTGCAGGCTACCAGTATCAATATGATTGATATGGTGGGCATTGGTCCCTTTGTAGTTATGCCACTGGTAATAAGCATGATGGGAAGTCATTTATTTTTGTGGGCATGGATTTTCGGGGCTGTGATTGCGTTTGCAGACGGTATGATATGGAGTGAACTGGGTACCAAATTTCCGCTGGCGGGCGGCAGTTATAACTTTCTAAAAGAAGCATACGGACCAAAATGGGGAAGGCTGATGTCTTTCCTTTTTGTATGGCAAACATGCCTGCAGGCGCCCCTGGTAGTGGCTTCCGGCGCAATTGGGTTCTCACAATATTTCTGTTACCTGGTTCCGTTGTCGGTAGCAGAAAGAAAGATGGTTTCCGGCGCAGTAGTACTCCTGATCACTTTCCTGCTGTACCGCAACATAAAAACCATTGGCAAGATGGCGGTTTTTTTATGGATAGGCGTAGTTATTACCATTGTATGGATCATCATCAGCGGTTTCAGCCACCGCCAGTTGGCGTATTCATTTTTACCTAACGGAAATGACCAGCCGATGTTCAGCATGGCATTTGCCCTGGTGCTTGGACAGGCATCTGTAAAAACCATTTATAGTTATCTTGGCTATTACAATGTTTGTCACCTCGGTGGCGAAATAAGAAACCCCGGTAAAAACATCCCCCGGAGTATTTTCATTTCTATTTTCTGTATTGCGGCACTCTACCTGCTGATGAATATCAGCATTGTAAGTGTACTACCCTGGCAGGAAGCCATGAAAAGCAATTTCATTGTGAGCACGTTTATGGAAAAAATCTATGGCCACAACACCGCTGTTATTGCCACCGTGCTGGTTTTATGGATTGCCTTTGCCTCATTGTTTGCGGTTGTGCTTGGTTACAGCAGGGTGCCCTATGCTGCGGCGGCCGATGGCCATTTCTTTCCGGCATTTGCAAAATTGCATCCCACGAAAGCATTTCCATATATATCACTGTTGTTCCTGGGTGGTATCGGTTTTATATTCAGTCTTTTATTTAAACTGGGCGATGCCATCAGCGCCATACTGGCCATGCGCATCGTAGTACAGTTTATTGCGCAATCGGTAGGCGTTGTTTTGCTGCGCAGGCAACCCATTGTCCGGAAAAACTGGTTTAAAATGTGGCTGTACCCATTACCGGTTATCCTATCCATCTGGATATGGCTGTTTGTATTTTATTCTACCGGCCGGTTGGCGCTGTGGGGACTGGGCCTTACTTTTTGCGGAGTACTGGTATTTTATGCCACACGTAATATCTGGAAGAAACCAACCGCAAACGCTGTTGAAGCAAATACCAACGGCGATGCAGCACACTGAGCAAAATTTATTTTATTCTTTTGCTGGCGTTTCGGCGGCAAGTCACTGACTTACAAAGGGTTTACAATGTCAAATGCCGCACGGCGGTTTATTTGTATATTTGCGGTTCTGTAAAATTTCTTGTATGAGCCGGAAAGGAAAAGTATTGGTGGCAATGAGCGGAGGTATAGACAGTACCATCACCGCCCTTATGCTCAACGACCAGGGGTATGAAGTGGTGGGCATCACCATGAAAACATGGGATTATGCCACCAGTGGTAGCAGTAAAAAAGAAACAGGCTGTTGCAACCTGGACAGTTTTAATGATGCCCGCATGGCTGCCGTACAACATGGCTTCCCGCATTTTATACTGGATATACGCGAAGAGTTCGGCGATTTTGTAATAGAAAACTTTGTTGACGAATACATTGCCGGCCGCACACCCAACCCTTGCGTGATGTGCAATACGCATATTAAATGGCGTGCGCTTCTGAAAAGAGCCGATGCCATGGGCTGCGAATTTATTGCAACCGGCCACTACGCCAAAATTCAGCAACACCACAACGGCCGCTATTTTGTAAGCAAAGCCATCGACGAAACAAAAGATCAGAGCTATGTATTGTGGGGTCTGCAACAAGACCTGTTAAGCCGCACCCTGCTGCCGTTGGCGCCTTACCGCAAGACGGAAATCAGGCAGATGGCACTCGATTATGGATATCCCGAACTGGCTAAGAAAAGCGAGAGCTACGAAATCTGCTTTGTACCCGATAATGATTACCGCGGCTTCCTGAAAAAAAAGGTGGAAGGCCTGGAAGAAAGGGTGGCAGGCGGCAATTTCATTGATAAAACTGGCAAAATACTGGGCCAGCACAAAGGTTACCCGTTTTATACCATCGGACAACGCAAAGGCCTCGATATTGCCTTTGGCCACCCGGTATATGTAACCGGTATCAACCCGGCAGATAATACCGTTGTGCTGGGCGAAGAAGATGATCTGAACAGGCAGGAAATGATGGTTACCAAAATAAACTGGGGTAAGTACGATGGCATTACAGACGGTATGGAAGCCATCACAAAAATCAGGTACAAAGATGCCGGTACCCTGTCAAACCTTTACACCGATGCCGGGGGCGGTGTACGGGTTAAGTTTTATGAACATGCCAAAGGCGTTGCGCCGGGCCAGAGCGCCGTTTTTTATGAGGGTGACGATGTAATTGGCGGCGGAATAATTATGAGAAATGCCTAAGCGGGAATGCTTACTGACAGCCGGCATTAAATGTTCAGGAATAGGCAGTTAAAGCGCAATAATCTTGTTTTTTATACGTTTGCAAACCGGGAAGGAATATCTTCCCGGTTTTTTATTAAGCATCGTTCACCCTTTTTTCATTGTCTGAGACAGTGTGCCGGCTTTAAAACTGACTGGTATTTTATGAAGAACATATTTACTGCGATCGTACTTACTTCCTGTTGCGTACTGTTTATGGTGCGCTGCAACAGCAAAAATGATCTTGTTTCAGATAAGATCAGTGACTATACCAACCTGGCTGTTGGTAAATACATTATCTATAAACTGGATTCTACCGTTACCCTCCCTTTTGGAACAGGGTTTACCGTTAATTCTTATACTGTCAAAGACAGTGTGGAAGCAGTGGTAACGGATAACCTTAACCGGCCGGGCTACCGCATTGTACGCTATTTCTGGGATGAGGCCACCAAGCGGTGGAACAACAGCAACGCATTCATGGCCATACAAACCAATAACACGTTTGAGTATGTTGAGAACAATATGCGCCAGGTAAGAATGGTGAGTCCCATTGTAGACAATTTCAGCTGGAATGGCAACTCGGCCATTGGCACTTCCCCGTTTAATTTTTCTACCAACGACAACGAATATCTTTTCTGGGTGTTTTCTTATTCCAATACCGGTATGCCGTTCAAAGTAGGCAACCAGAATTTTGATACTACCGTAACAGTAGTACAATATGATTCAAACAATAACAAACCATTCAATTCTATTGGCCTGAGCACAAAAAGCCTTTCTTATGAAGTATACGCGAAAGGTGTTGGAAGGATTTTCCAGGACCTGTTGGCCTGGGAATACCATACCAGCTTTTTTACCCGCAATTGTAAACTGATACACTGCCTCAATAATAAATGCGATACAACGGCTATTAAATGCAATACGGATGAACTGGCGGGGGGTAAAAACTGCGATTCTATAGCCAAGGCTCAGCTGGATGCAGGTGTGAGAATAGTTTGTGATACCATACCGGGCAATTTTTCTTACGATGGTTATGGCGTAAGGCTTTCCATTATAAGTCATAACTAGCCATTTTTTGATGTTTCAATATTTACAGGCATGAAAAAAAATTACCTGATACTGGTTTTTTGCAGCCTGGTATTTTCATATACTGCCAACTGTCAGTACAGTCGCTATATTATTCGCCTCACAGATAAAAAAGGCACCGCTTTTACGCTCAGCAATCCCGCTCCTTATTTATCGGCCCGCTCCATTGCCCGGAGAAACAAATACAAAATTGCCATTGACTCAACCGATTTACCGTTAAGCTCATCTTATACAGACAGCATCAAATCGGTTCCCAACGTAACCATACTCAATGTTTCCAAATGGCTGAACCAGGTCTGTATAAAAACAACCGACCCGGCAGCGCTTGCTAAAATAAATGCGTTCCCATTTGTAAAAAATTCAGCGGCGGTAGCGGCAAGGATGATGCAGGCCGACCCCGGACCTTCATTTAAAACAGAGGAGTTTAATCAGTCGCCTGTGCCTTTGCGAATAAACAATATTGCATCACCTTTTAATATAACCGGCACTCTTGATCTGCTAAACTATGGCAACAATGCCGGCCAGGTGCATATACACAAAGGAGAATTTTTGCACAACCTGGGTTTTCGCGGCGAGGGTATGATTATTACCATGTTGGATGGCGGGTTCTTTAATTATAAAAACAATCCTGCATTCGACAGCCTGCGACTGCAAAACCAGATCCTGGGAACCTGGGATTATGTGGCCAACGAACTAAGTGTTAATGAAGACAATGCACACGGCGCCTGGTGCCTTTCCGTAATGGCCGCCAACGAACCGGGTAAAATGATTGGCACTGCATCAAAGGCAAAATACTGGTTGCTTCGTACGGAAGATGTGGCTACTGAGTACCCGGTAGAAGAACAAAACTGGGTTGCGGCTGCAGAATTTGCCGACAGCGCCGGTACGGATATAATTACCTCTTCGCTGGGTTACAGCGATTTTAATGATCATTCGTTCGATCATAGCTACGCACAACGCGATGGCAAAACTGCTATGATAAGTATCGGGGCCACCCTGGCGGTAAAAAAAGGTATACTGGTAACCAATAGCGCCGGCAATTCCGGCAGGGATGCTGCAGACACGAAATATGTGATTTGTCCGGCTGATGCCGACAGCGTTTTTACCATTGGATCTACCGATGTAAACGGTGCCATATCTGATTTCAGCAGCTGGGGCCCTAATGGTGCAGGTAAATTAAAACCCAATGTAGTATCTGTTGGCGGGCCGGCTGTAATTGCCGATGTAAATACCGGAAATCCTGTAACCGGTAGAGGCACTTCATTTTCCAATCCCAATCTTTGCGGGCTGATTGCGTGCTTGTGGCAGGCTTTTCCTGAATTCAGCAACCGGGAGATCATGGATGCAGTGCAGAAAAGCGCCGACAGGTTTACAAATCCGGATTTCCGTTACGGTTATGGAATACCCGATATGGAAAAAGCTTATCTGGACCTGCAGCAACAAAGAGCCGTAAGAAATTATCAGCAACAGGTATTGGGCAATAACTGGATTAAAGCATTGCCCGTACCATTCAATGATAACCTCAGCGTAATGATCAATGCACCTCTTACCGGTAACGGCAGTCTTCGCCTGGTTGATATGAATGGAAAAACAGTTGAAATAAAAACCACCAGCCTGCAACAGGGCACTGTCTATACCATTACATTTAATAATATCAGGTTTATCAGCAAAGGCGTATACACCATTCAGTACAGCGATGGAAAAAATAAAACTTCACTCCGCGTGGTAAAACAGTAAAATTTGTGTTGAATGTTGCGTGTTGGGTGTTGTATATGGGACGTGATACTATAGGGTAATTATCTTCTTTTAAATAGGGCGGCAAACATGGTATCTGCTTTAAGGGGGTATCCTTTCAATATTTCTTTTTGTATAAGTTGCATGCCCGGGTTCTGCATGATGAATGCTGCCAGATCTTCATTTTCCTTTTTAAAAACAGAACAGGTAATATAAAGAAAGTAACCACCTTGTTTCAGCGAGGGTAAAACAGCAGAAACAATTTTTTGCTGTAACCTGCTATAACTGTCAATTTCTTTTTCATCAAACCACGTAAGCCTTTCAGGTGTTCTGCCCCAGGTGCCGGAACCGGTGCAGGGGGCATCGGCAATTATCAGGTCTGCATTTTGCGGCAAATTTTTAGTAAAGGGTTTTGTAAGATCTGCCTGCAGGCTATTGTAATTTGTTATGTTCGCTTCCCTGAACCTTTTGGCAAGGTTGGCAAGTATAGCGGGCCTGATGTCTGACACCGTTAAATGAAAATTGCCCAGTGTATCTTTTGCCAGGATTGATTTTCCTCCGCTGGCAGCGCAGCAATCCCAGACGTTGTGTACTGCACCTGCTGCCGCAACCAATTCCATCAATAAACCGGTTTGCTGCGAACTGTAATCCTGTATTACGGCCTCTTTATTTAGATGAAGCAGTTCGTCCAGTTTGGTGGCAGCAGGCAGCTGGATACATTGCGGGTTCAGTACTTTGAAATAAACCTTTGCCTGCGTTAATTTGTCTGTAACAGTTTGCAATTGACCAGGACGTATGCGTATAAATGTGTCTGGTTGTACAAGATGCGATATATTAAAAGCTGCAATGTCTATATCATTACTCAGCTGGCCGGTAGACGGAAAAATGTTTAATGAACCGGGTGGGATCTGCAGCAGTGCGCACTTCTCTTCTATGGTCAGCAATACCTGGTTGTTCCACGCAGGGTTAATGGCTTCCAGCAGTTCATTGGGTGTGCCGCTGCAAAGAAACAATGCTTCACAAATACATTGTTGCACGGGTTTATTCCGCGCATATTCCCCCAGGCGATAGTAGCAGTAACAAAGATGGCTGATTTGTTTCCTGTCTTTCGAGCCATATTTTTTATACTGCCTGAAAAAGTCTTTTATAAAAAGATGAAATGGCTGGCTGCCGTTGTAGTTTTCTATAATAGCGGCAGCTGAATTCAGATAAGAAAAATGCTTCATTGTTTGCAAGGTATACAATCGTACCAGATGACGGTAATCAGGCCAGGCTTTCGTTTTTTACAAAAGATTCCATGGTGGAGAAATGGCTGATTGTTTTCAGCCAGCTGAGATAGTTGGTTAGTTTTTGCAACAGCCGCTGGCCGGAAATATTTCGTGTATAGAATGGCATGGCCTTGTAAGAAGACAGATCGGCGTACTCCCACGGATGAAAATAAAGACTGAGGTAACCATCCTTTTCCAGGACGCGAAGGCTGCATTGTTTTATGAAAGACAGGGGCAGGTTTTTAAACGCCAGCCAGAAAAGAGGGATGCGCCACTGCGGAGTTACCGAAGAGGGGAGTATCCAGAGCTGGTCTTTGCGGAACAGGGTGCGCGGTTGATTCAAATGGTTGTACCTGCCGGGCAACCAGGTAGGGTTTAGCGAAGCATCGTACAGGTAACCGGCATCGGTAATCAATTGCTTGCTTACAGGCGCCAGTCGTGGCATACGAAAACCCGCAATGGTCTGGCCCGAGATTGCCGCCAGTTCCTGCCGCGATGATAGTATATCGGTATCTGTAAAGCGACTGTGGTAAAAGGTATGGGAAGCTATTTCATGCGAAGTGGCAATCTGTCGGATAGCTGCCTTGTTTTGCTGGGCATAAAAAGCCGTGGTAAAAAAAGTAACCGGTATTTGTAAGTCTGTTAGTACCGGCATTAGTTGGTCCATACCGTTTTGGGTAACCGCCAGTTGTTCGGCTACCGGTAATGCCGCACCGTATTCATTGGGTATATCAAACTCCTCCAGGTCGAAGCTAAGCAGTACGCGGTATGGCTGTTTTGAATTCTGCATCAAACCGTCTTAATAACAATAGTTTGTCTTTTAAAAATAAGCGGCAAAAGTTGCCTGTTTCTTTGATGTATACGGCAGACGACATGCTTGTGAAGCTTACATTGTCACGCAACCTTACCGGCAATGCCTCAATGCGGATATTGCTGTAAGAGCTGGCCATCCAGATAAATTCAGTATCAAATAAAAACCGGTTGATGGTTGTTTTTAATAAAAGCTCTCTTCCTATAAGATTAATGCCTTTTAATCCCGACTGCACGTCTTTGTAAGGAAGGTTAAGCAAAGTTTTATTCAGGTAATTACATCCATTGGATGCCAGCCTGCGTAACAGGGATAATTTGTTATTATAAGATGCTTCCCGGACACCCATTACCACTTCTGTATGGCCAGAAAGCAACCGGCGATAAACAGCACAAATATCGGCCACCGTATACGGAAAATCAATGTCTGTATAAATGATATAAGGCGCCTGTGCGGCTTCTACCCCTTTTCTAACCGCGTATCCCTTGCCCATGTTTTGAGAATAGGAAATAAATTTAAAATGGGGGCATCGCCTGCTCAGAAATCGCTTGGAAGAAGGTGTTACCGGCCGGGGGGAACCATCGTTTACTACGATAATTTCCAACTGGGTATCAGGAGGCAAAGCTGCCTTAATTTGCTGATAATGAGCGGCTACCTGCAGGTGCCATCCTGATTTTGGATTGTAGCAAGGCAATACAATACTAAGATTGAGCCTTGCAGGTCTCAATTGATTCATTCAGGGGGTGTTTTAAAAAATTAGCACTATAAAGGTATGAAAATTAAAAACACATTTAATTGGATTTTAATCTGAAACCGAAAAAAAAGACGTCTAAGGCGAATTCGGCAATATTAGCCGCAGATTCGCAGATTAATGTTGTGTAATGCCGATGTTGACTCTGTGTAAAACGTACTTTGCCTATGGCAAAAATTAGCCACGGAGGAACACAAAGTTTTTTCACGGAGGCGAAAGGAGCTATTGGCGGACTTACCGTTGTATTTACTTCGTTACCTCTGTGAAAATCTCTTTTACCTCTGTGGCAAAAATAGCCGCGATTAGAACTTACACACAACTTACAACTCAACACACAACACAGTTTCTTCCGCCGCAGTTGCGCAGATTATTTGTCTGAACCATGATTTATAGGATGAAAGGATTATAGGATGCCATACTAAGCGATAGCCGAAACGAAAATGCAGCTGAAATGCCGGTTTCCTTCCTCGCCGCTGCGAAAACCTTTTTTGCCTCTGTGGCAAAAATAGATGCAGATTACAGAACTTAACACACAACACACAACTCAACACACAACATAGTTTCTTCCGCCGCAGATGCGCAGATTATTTGTCTGAACCATGATTTATAGGATGAAAGGATTATAGGATGCCATACTAAGCGATAGCCGAAACGAAAATGCAGCTGAAATGCCGGTTTCTTTCCTCGCCTTTGTGAAAACCTCTTTTACCTCTGTGGCAAAAATAGCCGCGATTAGAACTTAACACACAACATACAACTCAACACACAACACAGTTTCTTCCGCTAAGTGCTGGCATTTGCGGGTTTTAACAGGCGGCGATTTTTAAAAGCGGTGGCATGTAACTGGTAGAGTATATAAAACCAAATAACTACAGCCGGTAAAGCTTTCAGTGAGTTTCTGACAATGAATTTTTTGGCGATGCCTGGCACCAAATCAGAAGGGGACATGCTGATGAGTAAAAAAGCAAATATTATAAGAAACAGGTGAAACCGGCTTACCGGACGCGGTTGCAGCACATACCAGATGGCTACACCGGTCATGGCAATAATATAGGTGGAGCTTTCTGAACCGGTGCTGAAGATGGTACAGAAAATTAATACAGCCGATAGCACCATCAGCTGAAACCATTGTTTGCCGTATTCTTTAAAGTGAATGTATAAAGATGCCATGGCTACTGCGCCAATGGCCAGCAGGGGCATAGTAGGCATGGCAGTCCAACCCAGCCCTCTTCTTATGAGGCCAAAAATGGAAATATCCTGTATAGATGAAACCTGTACATTCAGATCATTCTTGGCCACCAGCTGTTCTATCCATTGCCGGTAGGTTAACAACAGGAAATCCATATCGGTCACCAGCAATGGAAGCAGCGCCAATACAATTGTCCAGACAATAAAGTAGCCAATGAATTTTATTTTACTGGTCGAAAAAGGAAAACAGGCCAGCGCTACCACGGGATAAATTTTCATTAGTATACCCATGGCAATAAAAAAGGTAGCCCATCCCTCTTTCTTTTGTTCAACAAAAACAAAGGGCAGTATAATACACGCTGTTATAAAAGGGTTACAGGTACCGCGCTGTATTGTGGTAAGCAGTTCATGCGAAATCAAAAACAAAACAACCAGCTGCTGTTGCGGGCTGATATGTATTTTACGGACGGCATAATAGAGCAACCATGAATTAAAGGCAATCCATAAAAACCAGCCCATCCAAAAAGGAACAAAACTAAATGGCGCAAACAACAGCGCAAACAGGGGGCCATACAAAAATAAATCGCCATATTCGGCCGGGTGAAGACCGTACAAGGATGTTTTATTGGAGAGATGGATGTATGAATAGCGGAAGATATCATAGTAATTGTGTGAGCCGAAAATCTGCTGCAGGCTGGCTATTACTACCATGAGTACATACAGCGTAAGCAAGGCCTTCCAGCTTTTGAACAACGGGTAGTCAAAAAATTTAATTATCTGCTTATACATGGGGTGGGGCTGATTGCCGCATACAAAATGGCGACTCCGGCGATGATCGTTCAATCACCATTGTCAGGCTCACCTTTTATGCGGGCATTAAAGTTCCAGCAAAGTTTTTACGGGATCTTTTCCAAATAAAAGAAGTTCAGGATTTTCCAGCAATTCTTTTACCCTTACCAGAAAGCTTACAGACTCGCGGCCGTCTATAATGCGGTGATCGTAGCTAAGCGCCAGGTACATCATTGGCTTTATAACCACCTGGCCATTTATCGCCATAGGCCTTTCCTGGATCTTATGCATGCCCAGTATGGCGCTTTGCGGAATGTTGATAATGGGTGTGCTCATCAAAGAACCAAAAACGCCTCCATTGGTAAGGGTGAATGTACCACCTGTCATTTCCTCTATAGTGAGTTTGCTTTCCTTGGCTTTGGTAGCCAGTTCAACCACTTTTTTCTCAATCTCCGCCATACTTAAGCTCTCGGCATTGCGAATTACAGGAACCACCAGTCCGCGCGGCGCCGATACGGCAATAGAGATATCGCAATAATCGTGGTAAATAATATTATCGCCATCAATATATGCATTCACCGAAGGCCATTCTTTTAAAGCATAGCAGGCAGCTTTTGTAAAAAAGCTCATAAAGCCCAGGTTAACCCCATGTTTCTTATTGAAGGCTTCTTTGTATTTAGTGCGCAAATCCATGATAGGTTTCATGTCCACCTCATTAAACGTGGTGAGCATGGCTGTAGTGTTCTTGGCTTCTACCAATCTTCGGCTAATGGTCTTGCGCAGGTTGCTCATTTTTTCCGGCTTCTCACTGCGGGTAAACAATGCCGCACCGGGCAGGCGGCCCGGACTGCTTAATGCAGCCAGCACATCATCTTTCAGTATTTTACCATTGGCGCCCGAAGGTGTTATGGTGGAAGGGTTTACTTTTTTATCTGCAATCATAGCAGATGCAACCGGGGTGGCTTTTACGCCGGCATCAGGGGATGCACTGCTTTTTTCTTCAACGGCTGCGGTCTTTTTCTCTTCGGCTTTTGGCTGGGCGGCTTCGGGTTTTGCTGTTGCAGTCTCCGGTTGTTTGGCGCTTTCGGGTTTGGCGGCAGATTCATCAATAGAAGCTAGTGTATCTCCAATTTTCAATGTATCGCCTTCTTTGGCGGCTGTTTTCAGTACACCGGCTTTTTCTGCGTTTACTTCAAATGTTGCTTTTTCACTTTCCAGTTCTGCAATCACTTCATCCCTGTCTACATAATCCCCGTCATTCTTTGTCCATTTTAATAATGTTACCTCGCTAATGGATTCACCAACTGTTGGAACTTTAATATCGATCATAAATTATAATTATTTGCCGCAAATTCGCAGATTGCTTTATGCGGGTCTTTCAATTCAAAATTTAAAATTTAAAAGTCAAAAGTAAAAAGTCAAAACTTTTCGGTGTGATTTCTACCCAACACAACACTCAACACACAGCACACAACACAATTATACGCCATTTAAAATATCTATATAGAGAATGCTGTATCTATAATTTCAGATTGTTCCTGCTGGTGCACTTTATTATAACCAGTAGCAGTAGACGCACTCGGCTGCCTGCTGATAACGCCGTAATTAATACTTTTCAGGTTCATTTGCAGGTAAGAGGCAGCGCCCATATTAAGCGGTTCTTCCTGTACCCAGAACCAGGTGGCGCGGTTGTATTTATTGTACAGTGATTCCAGTTGTTTGGCCGGCAGGGGGTATAGTTGCTCCACACGAAGTATGGCTGTATCCTTCCTGTTTTCTTTTTGCTGGCGTTCGGCCAGGTCGTAATAAATTTTACCGCTGCAGAACAACACCTTCTTTACCTGTGTGGCATCGCTGATAAAAGGATCGTCCAGCGTTTCCTGGAAACGGCGGAAAGTAAATTCGCTTGCCAGCGAGTAGGTTCCGGGGTGGCGCAGGTTGGCTTTGGGCGAAAAATTGATCAGCGGTTTTCTGAAAGACCATTTTACCTGCCTGCGCAGCAAGTGAAAGAAATTGGCCGATGTAGTAATATTGGTCACTACCATATTTAACTCTGCACATAATTGTAAAAAACGTTCCAGCCGGGCGCTGCTGTGTTCCGGTCCCTGCCCTTCGTAACCGTGTGGCAATAACATGGTCACACCGTTCATCCTGTTCCATTTCTGTTCGCCTGCGGCAATAAACTGGTCGATTGTGGTTTGTGCGCCATTGCAAAAATCACCAAACTGCGCTTCCCATATAACCAGCGCATTTGGATTGGCCATTGCGTAGCCATATTCAAAACCAAGTACGCCATATTCACTTAGCAATGAGTTGTAGATACGGTATATACCTGTGGCGCCCTCAATTCTGCTGAGGCGGCTGTATTCTTTATTGGTAACCTCGTCCTGTAAAACCGCATGGCGGTGAGAGAAGGTGCCGCGCTGCACATCCTGTCCGCTCAGGCGCACATCATGTCCCTCGGCCAGCAGACTGCCATATGCCATCAGTTCACCAGTGGCCCAGTCAACCTTGCCTTCTTCATTGAACAATTTTATTTTATCCTGGATAATTTTTTCAACTTTTTTCAGTGGTTTGAAATCTTCCGGCCATTTCATCAGTGCATCAAAGATCTTTTTAAAATCATGCTCACTGATAGCAGTAACCGGACTTTGGTCAAAATCTTCCCAGTTTGCCCTGCGCATGCTTTTCCAAACCAGTTCGGGTTGCTGGTAGGTATAAGGCAGGGGATTTTGTTTTACTTCATCCAGCCTTTCCTGCAAATCTCCCCAGAATTTTTTCTCCATATCTTTGGCCAGTTCCCTGGCATCTGCCTCCCCGTTTTCGAGCAGGTAGCTGGTATATACTTCGCGGGGGTTGGGGTGTTTGTCGATGAGTGCATACAGGTGTGGCTGGGTGAATTTAGGGTCATCGCCTTCGTTATGACCATGACGGCGGTAACAAACCATATCTATAAACACGTCTGCATTGAATTCCTGGCGGTAACGGGTAGCAATTTCAACGCATTTAACGACCGCTTCGGCATCATCGCCGTTTACATGCAATACCGGCGCATGAACGGCAGCTGCCAGTGATGTACAATAATCGGAACTGCGGGCGTCTTCAAAATCGGTGGTAAAACCAATCTGGTTATTGATTACAAAGTGAATGGTGCCGCCGGTAAGATAGCCATCCAGGTTACACATTTGCAATACTTCGTACACAATTCCCTGTCCTGCCACTGAAGCATCGCCATGAATAAGAATGGGTAAAATCTTATCGTAATCACTCTTGTACAACACATCGGCTTTTGCTCTTGCAAAGCCCACCACAACGGGGTCAACCGCTTCCAGGTGAGAGGGGTTGGGCATTAATTTAAGGTGAACGGTTTTGCCGTTTGGCGTTACCAGTTCGCTACCATAGCCCATATGGTATTTTACATCGCCACTGCCCATGGTTTGATCCATTTTGGCGGTGCCTTCAAATTCGCTGAATATCTGTTCATAGGTTTTGCCCATGATGTTAGCAAGAATGTTCAGCCTGCCACGGTGGGCCATGCCTATCACAACTTCATGTACATCATGATCGGCGGCCGTGTTAATAATGGCATCCAGGCCGGCAATGGTGGTTTCGCCGCCTTCCAGCGAAAAACGTTTCTGCCCAACATACTTTGTATGCAGGAATTTTTCAAACATCACACCCTGGTTCAGTTTTTCCAGTATTCTTTTTTTCTTTTCAAGTGGTAACGGGTCCAGGAATTTTTTTTCTATTTCATTGGTGAGCCAGTCAACCTTTTTTTGATCGCTGATATATTTAAATTCGATGCCTACATGCGAAGCATAACATTTCGTAAGATGTTCGTAGATTTTGCGAAGGGTAGTGGTGCCCAGTCCAATCATTTTGCCTGCCTGGAATTCTTTGTCGAGGTCGGCCTCGGAGAATCCATAAAATGCCAGCTCAATATTGGCGCCCCGGTCTTTGCGGGTACGGATGGGGTTGGTCTTGGCAAGCAGGTGGCCTTTATTGCGGTAGCCAAGTATCATACGGTAAGCCCTTATTTCGTGCATCCATTCAGACGACGTTGTGGCGGGCTGTCCTGCCGAAGCTGCAACTGCCGCTGAGCCGTTGCCATTGGAGCCATTTTTGCCATTGCCAATGGCGAAATCAAAGCCTTCAAAAAATTTTTTTAATTCGGGGTCAACACTGGATGGGTCTTTGGAGTAATCCTGGTATAAACCCTCAATAAACTGCGGATGGGAGCTTGTTATATAAGAAAAATCCTTCATTAGAAGCAAACTTTTTATGGGTTACAAATATCGGTTAAAATACTGAACCTTAATTAGCCTTGCAAACGGCTACCGTTTATTTTTTGGATATTTGAATACGGGGCAGGCAAAAAACCGGGATTTTGGAGCGTGTTTGGGTGGTTTTTGACGGGCCGCGAGCCTGTTTTTGGGTTTGTTTCCAAAATTTCCTGTGTGCAGGTGATATTTTTCATGGTATTTCCCTACCTTTGCCGTCCTAAATTTTTAGAACACATGGCCAATCATAAAGCTACCCAGAAAGATGTGCGTCAGGCAGGCAAACGCCGCGATAGAAATAAGTATTATGGTAAAACAACCCGTAATGCCATTCGCGACCTCAAAGAAGTAAAAGGCAATAAAGAAGCAGGTGAAGCTTTGCCTAAAGTAGCTTCTATGATTGATAAACTGGCCAAGAAAGGCATCATTCATAAGAACAAAGCTGCTAACCTGAAAAGAAAGCTCACTAAAAAAGTAAATGCATTGGCTAAATAAGCCAACCTGTATACATTATTTTATGTAAAAGCATTCCGCCTGCCGGAATGCTTTTTCTTTTTATATAGACTTCAGCAATTTTTACAACGGGTTATAACAATAACAACCAGTATATAGTATTCTGCCAATTAAGTAATTTCAGGTATGATAAGATTGCTGTTACAGTTCATTTTGTTGCTGCTGAGCCTGCAGGCAATAGCACAAAAAGACAGTGTTCGTAAATACCTCGATGCGGATTTACAATTTACCACAAAGAAAAACGCTGTCTATGCAGCGATGGTGGTAAAACAGGATGATCACTGGGTATTGCATGCTGTTTATCCCGATACAACAGTGTTGATGCAGGTGTATTTTAAAGATGCGGAGCTTTCCACCAAAGACGGTCCTTTCATTTTGTACCACCGAAAAAAAATAATGGCACAGAAGGGAAGTTTCAAAGACAATATTCCCAATGGAAAGTGGCAGTCGTGGTATGCCAACGGACAACTCAAAAATGAAGGCACGATCATCAATAATCATTTGGCAGGCACCTGGAAATCCTGGTATGAAAACGGGCAGCCAATGAACGAGCAGTCATTTTTATACAATGAAGCCCTGATGGGCCCGCCGGTACACCAGCATTCGCCCGCAAAGAAAGTGGAAAGCCTGATGGAAGACTTTGAACTGGAGCGTATACTGGAAGGCGTGAGCACCAGCTGGTATAAAAACGGTAATAAGGAATCTGTTGTTACTTACCACAATGATTCATTGGCCGGGCCCTGCAGCTGGTTTCGTGAAAATGGAACACCCAGCAGCAAGGAAACCTATGTCAATGGAAAGGTAACCGAACTGGAATGCTATGATTCTACCGGTAAATATACCGGTGCCACCTGCAGTATTTTAAAGCTGCCAGTGCTGGTGCATCCGTTTTTTTCGGCGCTGGAATATATAGAGTATGAACTACATAAAGAAAAAAACAGGGGTTTGGAAGAAGGCGATACAGACATCAGTTTTACGGTATCCAAAAAGGGCACTATTGAAAAACTGGTGTTTATTAATTCAATTGGCGAAAACCTGAACAAACGCATCATACATATTTTTGAAGGAATGCCAGCCTGGTCGCCTGCCATCATTCATAATCAACCGGTAGATTACACGGTAAAGCTTAGGATTCCGTATTACAGGGAGTGATTGGTTGATCGGTTGATCGGTTGATCAGTTGATTGGTAACAATATTAAAGTTAATAACAATAACAATGATTACATGGGTTTGTAAACCGTTCCAGGCGCTTACCACCGGTGAATTGTATGCGGTGCTGCAGTTGCGCAGCGCGGTATTTGTGGTGGAACAAAACTGTCCTTTTTTAGATGCAGATGATAAAGATCAGTTGTCTTACCATTTAATGGGATGGGATGAGCGGGGGCTGATGGCTTATACCAGGCTGGTACCACCGGGCGTTGCCTACAGGGAACCCAGTATTGGAAGGGTAGTAACGGCTATAACGGCAAGGGGTAGTGGCATAGGACGGAGGCTGATGGAGGAATCGATCACTGAATGCAGGAAACTGTTTGGCGATGGTGTAATAAGAATCGGAGCGCAGCTCTATTTAAAGGAATTTTATGCATCGCTGGGATTTATTCCCACCGGCGGAATTTATCCAGAAGATGGAATAGATCATATTCAGATGCTTCTTTCGTAGAAAATACGTTCAATTATAAGGTATTAATACTGGATTCAATATTTTTTTTCCGGCCAACACACCACAATTTTAGTTTCATCGTTTCTAGTTTGTAAGGGGTATTTTTTGTTTTAGTACCCGAATCCAAATAACTATTCGAAAACTAAAATCTGGTATTCATGAAAAAGTTTTTACACTTTCTATGGGGAACGTGTGTCATTATGCTGCTCTCCGTTTTCTTTCCATCGCAGTTATCTGCACAAAACAATGATGGTGGTCCTTTCAGCGAAATTGGTATCACCATCGGGCCGTCGAACTTCCTGGGAGATCTGGGAGGACATCTGGGTAAAGGCCAGACCTTTTTAAAAGACAACAACTTTAATCTTACAAAGTTATCAGTGGGTGCTCATTTCAGTTATTATCCGAAAGACTGGGTGGGTGTAAGGCTTGCTGTAAATATTGGTAAGCTGGAAGGTGATGACAAAGTAATTAAAGGTAAAGGCGGTCTTGAAGAAGCCCGTTATAACAGGGGCCTTAATTTCCAGTCTAAATTCTTTGAAGCAATATTGGTAGGTGAAGTATACCCCACCGTATTTTTAGAAGAAGATCCTTCCGATGTATATCATAAGTTACGTCCTTATGGTGTTGTTGGTCTGGGTGTATTTCATTTCAACCCGCAGGGTCTTGACCCCGCAACCGGCCAATGGGTTAACCTGCAACCGCTTCACCTGGAAGGACAGGGTTCAGCGGCATATCCTGATCGTAAGAACTATTCTTTATGGCAGCCCAATGTGCCACTGGGTGTAGGTATTAAATACTGGGCCTCTGATAACCTCAGCCTTGGCCTGGAAGTAATCTACCGCAAAACATTTACGGACTATGTGGATGATGTAAGTACTACTTATGTAGGCAATGCATTTTATGATGCCAATCTTACACCATCACAGGCTGCAGTAGCAAAACGCCTTGCCGATAAAAGTAACAACGGAGCCGGTGGAGCACCTGCTTACGGACAACCTGGCGATAAAAGAGGTACTGCACAGAATAAAGATGCTTATTACACATTCGGTATTAAATTAGGAATACGTCTTGGCAGCAACAACAGCTTTAATAATTCAACCCGTTGCCCGGTTATCCGTTTCTAACAGAAACGATGGCTGGCCGGCAAATAAAGCTGGTTGTTTCCGATATTAAGATCCGTACCCTTTTTTAACCTGTAAATCCATGCAGCATGAAAACTTTCGTACCTGCTAACCGGATGATAAACCAGTCAGTGATGTATGCACTGTTTATACTGGCCTTTCTCATCCTGGTGCAAAGCCCGGTAAAAGCCAACCCATTACCGGGAGGGCAATATGCTGACAGCATCGTTGTCAATAAATTATTAACCAGCAAAAAGTATAAAATTAAAATTTATCCCGGCGCCCGGCAGGAAGTTTTGTTCTTCAATGCCAGTGGTGAAGACGGTAAAGTATACCAGTTTTTTATTTTTGATGTAGAAGGCAACCTGGTTAAACAAACCCAAATACGTAACAAACAAACAACCATGATCACCAATTTCAATAAGGGATGTTATACGTTTGAAGTATTCAGCGATGACGAACATATTGAAAATGGTACGCTCACAATAAAATAATTATAGTTCTTTTTTTTGCTGATAACAGATGGCCAATAAGCGGCGGGAACATCTGTAAGATCTGATATCCGGTTTAAAAAACCTGATCCGTTCCCTATCGTTCCTAAGTACCCTTACAAATACAAACAAAAAGATTTTATAAATCAATTCCCGCCACTGCTTATTGGAAAAAGAAAAAGAATAAAATAACTGTCTCAATCCAGTATCCTCAACGGCCCGCGATGAATAATTGCGGGCCGTTTGTTTTTTGGGGACGCGAATAAGACGCGAATAAAAACGAATAAGCACGCATTGCGCGGTAGCAGGCGCCATTGCGATTATTTTTTCCGGCTCAATAAAACAGGCTATTAACAGTCCCTTACGCTTTATTCGTTTTTATTCGCGTCTTATTCGCGGCCTATTAGCGTTACAAAAAACGTTCCCCCACTTCTTTCCAGCTGTTCAACCTTTCAAAGCCCTGTTCATCTAAATTATGCGGTGCGGAAAAAAGATAGGGTTTGCCTTTAAATAATTCCAGGTGACGGGTATGGTCGTCAATCATAAAATCAGCCAGTATCATGCTTTTTACGCCGCAAAGCACCAGCTGTTTCCAGTTAAAAAACGGGTAGTGCTCCATCAGCCAGTTGTATTTGTCTGTCAGCGAATTGGGGAATTCTGTTGCAGCCGATACAATGTATACTTCATAGCGTTTGTTCATCTGTTCCAGTACTTCAATGCTGTTTTCTATTACTGGCAGGTGCCTGAAGAACCCTGGTTCAAAAAGTTGTTGCCGTATCGTGGCCTGGTGTTCTTCCGGAAATCCTTTTACCAGCGATTTTCCTTTCTGCATTTTATCAAAGTCTATATCGCCGCCATACGCGCGTTTGTACCATTCAATCATTCCGCCGGTGGTGTCTGCTATTACTTCATCCATATCTACCAGTACTCTTTTCATATATTCCGTTGCTTTGTTGTTATTTTAATTCTTCTTTTAAAAACCTGGCGGTATGGCTCTCCTTGTTTTTTATCATTTCTTCAGGCGTTCCTTCAAACAGAATTCTACCGCCACCATCGCCGCCTTCCGGTCCAAGATCTATTATATGGTCCGCCATTTTTATAACATCCAGGTTATGTTCTATCACCAACACCGAATTGCCCCTGTCTACCAGTTTATTTAATACATCCAGTAAATGTTGCACATCCTGAAAATGGAGACCGGTGGTAGGCTCATCAAGAATGTAAAATGTTTTACCGGTATCTTTCTTTCCCAGTTCGGTTGACAGTTTTACACGCTGCGCTTCACCACCACTGAGTGTTACGGCAGACTGGCCAAGTGTGATATAGCCGAGACCAACTTCCTGCAATACTTTTATCTTGCGATAGATATAAGGCACATTGTTAAAAAATTCAACGGCTTCATCCACCGTCATATCGAGCACATCGCTGATTGATTTTCCCTTGTACCTTATTTCCAATGTTTCGCGGTTGTATCTCCTGCCATTGCATTTTTCGCAATGTACATACACGTCCGGTAAGAAATTCATTTCTATTACCCGCATACCGCCTCCTTCGCATACTTCGCAACGCCCGCTTTTTACATTAAATGAAAAACGGCCGGCCGTATAGCCGCGTATCTTGGCTTCCGGCACCGATGCAAACAGTGTGCGGATATCAGTAAAAAAACCGCAGTAGGTAGCCGGATTACTGCGGGGGGTGCGGCCAATAGGGCTCTGATCTATTTCGATGACTTTGTCTATGTTCTCCAGGCCTTTGATGGATGCATATTCCATGGCGGCCATTTTTGAATCGTAACAATATTTGGAGAGGATAGGGTAGAGTGTTTCATTGATAAGGGTAGACTTTCCGCTGCCGCTTACACCGGTAACCAACACCAGTTTCCCCAATGGAATTTTTACATTCACCTTATGGAGGTTATTGCCGGTGACACCTTTTAATTCAAGGTGTTTTCCATTGCCGGCGCGCCTGGTTTGTGGTGTTTCGATGGATCTTTCGCCGGTAAGAAATTTGGCGGTTTCGGATCTGAAATTAAATACATTGTTGGGCGCCCCCTGTGTTACAATCTGCCCGCCATGTTTACCAGCACCGGGTCCTATATCAATTAAATGATCAGAAGCCAGCATAATGTCTTTATCATGTTCTACCACCAGCACGCTGTTGCCCAGGTTGCGCAGGTTTTTTAATGCTACAATCAACCGTTGGTTATCGCGCTGGTGCAGTCCTATGGAAGGTTCATCTAAAATATAGGTGATGCCCTGCAATTGCGAACCAATTTGTGTGGCAAGGCGTATACGTTGTGATTCGCCGCCACTGAGCGTTTTGGATGGCCGGCCAACTGTGAGGTAGCTAAGCCCCACGTCCAGCAGGAACTGAAGTCGTTCGCGGATTTCCTTCAGTACATCTTTTGCAATGGCGTTTTGTTTATTGCTTATCCTTTTTTCAATGCCGCTCAGCCAAAGCGCCAGTTTATCGAGGTTCATATCGCTCAGCTGCGCAATATTTTTTTCGTCTATCTTAAACCAGAGACTTTCTTTTTTTAGCCGTGTGCCGCCACAGCTGTCGCATTTTTTCAATTCCATGAATTTCTCCACCCAGTCGCGCATGGCTTCGCTGCTGTTGGCGGCAAACCAGCGGCGCAGCATGGTAACGATGCCTTCAAATTCGGTGGTATATATATTTCCGTTGGTTGTGTCAAACTCAAACTCCGCGTCCTTACCGGTTGCCTCTTCGTTGCCATATAACAATACGTTCATGGCTTTTTGTGATAAATCTTTTAAAGGTTTGTCCAGGCTGATTTTGTGTTTACGTGCAACCTGCTGCACCTGCTTAAAAACATGCGCTTCCCTTTCTTCACCCAGCGGCGCGATGCCGCCATCGTTAATGCTTTTAGAAAGGTCTGGCAGCACGGCGTTCATATCTATCTGGTAAACGGTACCCAATCCTTTGCACACCGGGCAGGCGCCATAGGGTGAATTAAAAGAAAAAGCATTGGGTGAGGGCTCTTCATAGCTCAGGCCTGTGTCTTCACACATTAACTGTTTGCTGTACTGAATGATTTTATTATCGTCGTTGATAAGCAGGAACATCAGGTCTTTGCCAATCTGTAATGTTTTTTGAATGCTCTGGCTTACACGCACCTTCATGTCGGGGGTTACCGCCAGCCGGTCCACCACTACTTCTATATCGTGAATTTTATAACGGTCAACCTGCATTTTTGGAACCAGGTCTTTTATTTCGCCATCTATCCGCGCTTTTACAAAACCTTTTTTGCGGATGTCTTCAAAGAGTTCGCGGTAATGGCCTTTACGTCCGCGTACCAGGGGTGCCAGCAGTGTTATCTTTTTATTTTTGAATTTGCTGAATATATTTTCAACAATTTCCTCTTCGCTGAACTTCACCATTTTCTTACCGGTATTGTAACTGTATGCTTCTGCTACCCTGGCGTACAGCAGGCGCATAAAATCATAGATCTCAGTAATGGTGCCCACTGTAGAACGTGGATTTTTATTGGTGGTCTTTTGTTCTATGGAGATAACCGGGGAGAGGCCGGTGATTTTGTCTACATCGGGCCTTTCCATATCTCCTATAAACTGGCGGGCATAGGCGCTGAAACTTTCCATATACCGGCGTTGCCCTTCATTGTAGATGGTATCAAAGGCAAGAGAAGATTTACCGCTGCCACTTACACCGGTGAATACCACCAGTTTATTTTTTGGAATGCTGATATCAATATTTTTGAGATTGTGCTCCCGGGCGCCGAATACTTCTATAAAATCCTGCTGTACCACTGCAGTTTCCTGCGCAGGCTGCTTCTTACTTGCCATATGCTGAATGAGGTTCTAAATGAATTTTGCTATAATTATTAGCTAAGATAAGAACAAAAGCAAAGCATTTTAGTTTGATGGCGGGTACAAAAACAAAGAAACCAGCTTTTAGCCGGTTTCTTTGTCTTGTATGGTGGTTTCTCATTACCCTGAACACTGCGGTGGACTATATCCTTATGCCATCGCCCTTCCTATGCAAGCTTTTTCTCTGTTACTCAATTCATTCTTAGTCTTTTTCAATCAAGGCCGGTTTCATTTTTCCATCCGGCCTCATTTTCTGTTTATCCTCTTTACTTATTTATGCAGCGTCATAACCGGCACTTTGGTGGTACCGCTGGCCCCTACGGCTATATTCGTGGTAGAGTCTTTATAGCCATTTCTTCCTTTAAAATAAATGACATAATTACCTGCGGTGATGCCCCTTACCTGGTAATACCCGTTAAACCATGGAACAGCATACAGTGTATCCGTTGCATTGTACACAGCAATATATCCGGCCCCGCCTTCGGGTAGAACCCTGCCTTCCAGTTTGGGCCGTTTTTTGTCGTTGAACGGTTTCAGTTCAGGCTTCAGCCAATATTTGCCGTTGTCGAAGATCACAGATTTAGACAGGTTGAAATCGAACCAGATCGTAAGCTGCGAATTGGTGATGGCGGCGATATCATCTTTGCGCACATTGATGTCAAAATAATTTCGCGGCCCTATTATATTAAGCGGGTAACTGGTTACGCTGTCTGTATACACTGTATTGTTGGTGCCCAGCGTAATTCTTACCTGCAACACTTTTCCATTGGCTACCAGGCCATTGGCAAGCAATGTATCGGTACCATTTCTCAGCTTCAGCAAATCATAAACACCAGGACTGATGGAAAGTGTATCCCAGATAGTGGAATTGCCGTTGCGGCATCCCCTGTAATCATCGTTCCACTGGTGGTTATCGTCATTATCATCGCGGTGAGCGGCGGTATCAATTTTTACCGCAACCTGTTTTATATCTATCAGCACTTTGGTAAAAACAACGGGGTCATCCATCATATAAATGGATAATTGCTGCTGTCCTGTTGGGCTTACAGCACTCATTGAATTTTCTTTGTTACAGCCTGGCAGGAAAATATTGCCAATGGCCAGGGCGGAAGCTGCAAGCAGCCATTTGTAGTTTGTTTTCATACGTATATATTTTGTGTTTGGTGGTGTATGAAATTTCGCCATCATTAACAGGCATGGTAAGGCGGCCTTTCCTGGTGGCTAATTTCAAAACAGTAATGATGTTAAGTAGATATTGTCCAGATTGAATAATAATAGCTATTCAGGCTTATGTTAAAAGTGGTTAACAGATAAATTGAACAAAACATGTTTTGTAATAATAAGATACGGAACAACAGAAAAATGGTTGGGGAAAATTGGCGCGTTAACATTTCCGCATTGATTGGAGGCATGCAGACAATAAACCGGTATTGTAAACTAACGGCAACTACTAACAGCGGCAGGAATTTTTTGGATAATTTACCGGTCAATTATTACCTTTGCGCCAGTTCTTTAATTCACTTATCAAGAAAGGCAGAGGGATATGGCCCTGTGAAGCCTTGGCAACCAACAATGTAAATTGAGAAGGTGCTAATTCCAGCCTGGCAGCAGCCGGGGAAGATAAGTCAGATAACAGCTTTTAAAAATACTTTCTATAGTAGAAGCCCGTCTGATTTGCAGGTGGGCTTTTTTGTTGCTGGCCCATCCGGAACAATGAATGCTTTCAACGGCTTCGCTTGTTGTATCTGCTGAATCTTTTTTGATAAGTACCCCGGATCACGTAAATACGGTATATTATAAAATTAACAGCGCAATTTTTGGTGGTTGCCGGAAAACCCCGGTAAATTTGCAGGATACAACAGTAAGATGTTTGTAACAGCTACCACATCAAGTACTTTCCTCCGCTGCTCCTGCTGTTGTTGTTGTTGTTGCATTGTATGTCCTGTTTAGTAGCATAACTCCCATGCTTTTCCGGTATTGTTATCATAAACATTATTATTAAAATTTAAACTTCATTTTATGAGCCACCGTTTCGAGACCCTGCAACTGCATGCAGGACAACAAATTGACCCCACTACCAAAGCCAGGGCCGTACCACTGTACCAGACTACTTCATATGCTTTTGATAGTTCAGAACATGCTGCTAACCTATTTGGGCTGAAAGCCTTTGGAAATATCTACACACGTATCATGAACCCTACTACCGATGTTTTTGAACAACGCATGGCTGCGCTGGAAGGTGGTGTGGCAGCATTGGCAACTGGCAGCGGGCAGGCTGCACAATTCCTTGCTTTAAATAATATTATGCAGGCAGGCGATAATTTTGTTACTACTACCTACCTCTATGGCGGTACTTACAATCAATTCAAAGTAGCCTTCAAACGCCTGGGTATAGAAGCTCGTTTTGCCGATGGCGATGATGCGGAAAGCTTTGTAAAACACATCGATAAAAATACAAAAGCCCTTTACCTCGAAACAATTGGTAACCCGCGTTTGAATATCCCTGACTTTAAAAAATTTGCTGACCTGGCGAAAGAATATGATTTGCCTTTGATAGTAGACAATACATTCGGTACAGGTGGTTATTTGTGCCGCCCGATAGAATGGGGTGCCAATGTTGTAGTTGAGTCTGCCACCAAATGGATAGGTGGTCATGGTACTTCTATTGGAGGTGTAATAGTAGATGCGGGTAATTACAACTGGGCCAATGGTAAATTTCCACAGTTTACCGAACCCAGTGAAGGCTACCACGGCCTGAAATTCTGGGACGTGTTTGGTGAAGGCAATCCACTCGGACTTCCCAATATTGCATTTGCCATCCGCGCAAGAGTAGAAGGCCTGCGCGATTTTGGATCTTCACTCAGTCCGTTTAATTCATTTTTATTGTTACAGGGTCTGGAAACACTGAGCCTGCGTGTTGAGCGCCATACACAGAACGCATTGGCATTGGCGCAGTGGTTGGAGAAACATTCACAGGTAGACTTTGTAGTATATCCGGGCCTGAAGAGCAGTCCATACAATGAGCTCGCAAAAAAATACCTCACCAATGGTTTCGGAGGGATCCTGAATTTTGGTATAAAAGGCGGAAAGGAAAATGCCAGCAAGTTTATTGATTCACTGAAACTGGTAAGTCACCTGGCTAATGTGGGCGATGCGAAAACACTGGCCATACACCCGGCTTCCACTACGCATGAGCAATTGAATGAAGAAGAACAAAAAGCATCGGGTGTAGAACCCAACCAGGTACGCATCAGCGTAGGTATAGAACATATTGATGATATTAAGGCCGATTTTGAACAGGCATTTGAAAAAGTATTTGCAAAAGCAATGGCGTGATCAACTGTGAGCCGTTAGCTGTTAGCTATTGGCTATTAGTCTAATGCGCGTTTACCGGAACTGTAAAAATATATTTTCAGGTACAGGCTAAAAGCTTAAAGACAACAGCTAATAGCTTTTAGCTTGTACTTCACTCAATCAATGAAATGTAGTTGTATACCATTTTTACATGTAAGGATGAATTGATTTTAGAATCAGGCAGGGTGTTACCTGGTTATCACCTTGCCTACACAACCCATGGCAGTCTGAATGAAACAAAAGACAACGTGGTGTGGATCTTTCATGCACTGACTGCCAACAGCGATCCCGCGGAATGGTGGACGGGACTGGTAGGTGAGGGTAAATTGTTCGACCCGGCCTTTTACTTTGTTGTTTGTGTAAATATGCCGGGCAGTTGTTATGGCAGCATTGGACCGCTGGATATCAACCCTGACACCGATGCACCTTATTACCACGATTTTCCTTTTTTTACCACCCGTGATATGGCACTTGCCTATCAGCCGCTGAGAACATTCCTGGGTATAGAAAAGATACATATCGGTATCGGGGGTTCCATGGGCGGGCAGCAGTTGCTGGAGTGGGCTATAGAAGAACCCCTGCTGTTTGATTTTATTTTCCCGATTGCAACCAATGCACATCACTCGGCGTGGGGCATTGCTTTTAATGCCTCGCAACGCATGGCCATTGAAACAGATCCTGGCTGGATGAAAAAAGAGGATATGGCCGGCATAGAAGGCATGAAAACGGCACGCAGCATCGCCCTGATCTCCTACCGCAACTATGATACCTACCACGAAGGGCAGTCAGAAATGGACAATGAAAAAGTTGCGCATTTTAAAAGTGAATCGTACCAGCGTTACCAGGGAGAAAAACTGGCTAAACGGTTCAACGCATTCAGCTATTATTTTTTGAGCAAGGGAATGGATGCACACAATGTGGGACGAAAAAGAAACAGCATCCCGCATGCGTTGCAGCAAATAAAAGCAAAAACCCTGGTAATAGGTATTGCATCTGATATACTTTTTCCGCTGCCGGAACAGCAATACCTTGCAAAACACATTCATGGTGCGTCCTATGTTTCTATTTATTCAACGTTCGGGCACGATGGGTTTTTACTGGAGTTTGAACAGATACAACATTCAATAACCACTTTTTTATTAAATAACAAAGCCGGTGCCTATACACTGGCAGCTATTAATTAAATCACAAATATGGAAGCGCATAAGCAGTTGACAATCGGACTATTTGGTTTTGGCGTAGTAGGAGAGGGTTTGTACAAAGTATTACAGCAAACGCCTTCGCTGAAAGCGACTATTAAAAAAGTATGTATTAAAAATCCCGGTAAAAAAAGAGATGCGCCTGACGCACTGTTTACTACCGATAAAAATGTTTTGTTAAACGACCCCGACATCAATGTGATTGTTGAGGTTATCAATGAAAGCGAGGCTGCATATGAAATTGTATCCACCGCACTAAAGAACGGAAAAGAAGTAGTAAGCGCCAGCAAAAAGATGCTTGCCGAACACCTGCCCGAACTTTTGGGGCTGCAAAGCAAGACCGGTTTATCTGTTCTGTATGAAGCGGCTGCCTGCGCCTCTATACCGGTGATACGCAACTTGGAAGAGTATTACGATAATGACCTGCTGCATTCCATCAAAGGCATAGTAAACGGGTCAACCAATTTTATTCTTACCAAAATGTTTGAAGACAGGCTCGACTTTCAAAAAGCCTTATTGCTTGCACAGCAACTGGGCTTTGCAGAAAGCGACCCGGTGCTGGATGTTGAAGGGTATGATGCCGTAAATAAATGGACCCTGTTACTGGCGCATGCCTATGGTATTGTTGAAAGTCCGGACAACATTGTATTTAACGGCATACAAAATATACAGTTGAGCGATGCTGTTGTAGCCACCGAAAAGCATTTCGATATAAAACTGGTGGCGCAGGCCAAGAAGTTGCAAAATGGAAAAGTAGCCGCGTTTGTATTGCCCCAGTTTGTAAGGCATGATGACCCGCTGGCATTTGTAAAAAACGAATACAATGGCGTTGTTATAGAAAGCTCATTTGCCGATAAACAGTTTTTCTATGGCAAGGGGGCGGGCAGCTTTCCTACGGCTTCTGCAGTGTTGAGTGATTTGTCGGCACTCCGTTACCAGTATAAATATGAATACAAGAAATTATACCACCATCAGCCCAATGAGCTGACGAACGATTTCTATATTAAGGTATATGTAAGTTTCGACGATTTGAAATACATTCCCAAAGAACGTTTTGAGTGGATAGAAGAGTGGCATGCCGATAAAGACCGCAAATACCTGGTAGGAGTGCTTTCTTTTGCTGAATTGAAATCCAATAGCTGGTGGAAGGAAAATAATACTTCTCTTATTGTAACTCCGGAACCGATTATAGAAGATGTGGAAATAAGAAAATTAAAAAAGAAAAGCCTGGAACTGGCAGGAATAATCGGGTAATTACCTATAAAAGGTATTTTTAGTCGAATGCAATTCCATTTTCTATTAACAATCTTTTAAACTCATCATAAAAAGTTTCCTTTTTGTGATGGGTTTTTTGATTTTTAACGTATTTTATAATCATATCTTTTTCTCTGTTGGAATAGGTAAATGCACCATATCCAGCTTGCCAACCTTCAAATGCGGGAAACATGCCGCATTCTTTCATCCAACGACTGCTGGCTGTTTTTATATCCTTTACAAAATCACTGATGCAAATGCTGGGGTGAATATGGGACGCAATGTGAATGTGATCCTCAATTCCGTTGATTTGGTATAGCGTGCAGTTATTTTTTTTTGTGACGCCCCAGATAAATTTGTATAGATCTTTGTCATGCGCCGGGTTGATAACAGGCCTGCGATCTTTTGGTCCGAATACAATCTGGTAAAACAGTTGGTGGTAGGTTCCCATACAATTATTGTTACGTTAATGCCTGGATTTGTTGCATGAGGTAAAAATACCAGGATGCGCACCGCTGGCTATTTTTTTTGCTATGTATTTTACCCGTGTCCTCAACGTTTTTACCTCGGCATTTTTATGTGTTTTCATCAATGACGGCGTTCAATGATTTGCGCAACCCCTTCAGGGTTGCTTCATGTACGCGTCTGTTGCCCCGGGGTTGCACCCGGGGCTATTATTATGTTAGCCTTTCAGGCTAGCTGTTACGGCAACGGTGACCCGGTAACTGTGGATTTCTGCGCGGAAAGCCCGGCGAGCTAAATTCTGCGGGTATGCAACCGCGAAAGCCCGGAGGGCTGAAACAATAATACCCCCGGGTGAAACCCGGGGTCAAAAACACGGAGATATTGCAACCCTGAAGGGGTTGAACAATTGGATGCACCGGCATACATCCGGCCAACAATTTCATAATTAACCGCCTGCCCGTTTGAATGACAAATGCCCAGCTAAGGCCAGGCATTTGTCGTTTTTCGAACTATAAATCCACTAATATCTATCCCTTTAAATCAAGTTTAATCTGCAGTTCATCGAATTGTTTGTCGTCGATTGTACTTGGAGCATCCAGCATAACATCGCGGCCACTGTTATTTTTTGGAAAAGCTATAAAATCACGGATAGATTCGCTGCCACCCAAAATGGCGCAAAGCCTGTCGAATCCAAAAGCGATGCCGCCATGTGGCGGAGCGCCGTATTCAAATGCACCCAGCAGAAATCCGAATTTGTGCAATGCTTCCTCCTCAGTCATACCCAGGGCTGCAAACATTTTCTCCTGGAGGTCGCGCTGAAAAATACGGATGGAACCGCCGCCAATTTCATTGCCGTTCAATACCATATCATATGCATTGGCTTTTATACTGGCATAAGGATGTTTCAGGTATTCCGCTGCATTTTCAATAGCGGGATTATTCCCGATCATCTCAGCAATCTGGTCGGGTTTGGGAGAAGTAAACGGATGATGTCTGGCCACCCAGCGGTTATCGTCTTCGGCATATTCAAACAGCGGAAAATCGAGCACCCACAGTAATTTGAATTCATTGTCTTTACGGTAACCCAGGCGTTTGCCCATTTCAAGCCGCAATTCGCTGATGGCTTTGCGGGTTCTTTCTTCTGCACCGGCAAGTATTAATATCAGGTCGCCCGGTTTGGCTCCGGATGCCGTTGCTATTTCTTTTAATTTTTCTTCGTTGTAAAATTTATCTACGCTGCTTTTGTAACTGCCGTCGGTATTGCATTTAATAAATACCATTCCCTTCATGCCTATCTGCGGGCGTTTCACCCATTCCGTTAGTTCATCGGTTTGCTTCCGGGTATATTCGCTGCAACCGGGTACTGCAATGGCAATAACCGTTTCAGCTTCATCAAACACTTTGAAATCTGCGCCATTCACCAATGTTTCATTCGCGGTTTTGCCGGTAAATACGGCAGACGGTTTTTTTATATTGCAGAGCGGCATACCAAAACGGATATCGGGCTTGTCATTCCCGAATTGCCACATGGCATCTTCCCATGTTATCCTTTCTATCTGTTCTGTATAGTTGATGTTTTTTACATCTTTGAAAATTCGCCTTACCAGCCCTTCAAACATATTGATGATGTCTTCCTGTTCCACGAAGCTCATCTCGCAGTCTATCTGTGTAAATTCCGGTTGACGGTCGGCGCGCAGGTCTTCATCGCGGAAGCATTTTACAATCTGGTAATACCGATCGTAACCGCTTACCATTAGCAACTGCTTAAAAGTTTGCGGGCTTTGTGGCAATGCATAAAACTGTCCGGGGTTCATACGGCTGGGCACTACAAAGTCCCTTGCACCTTCCGGTGTGGATTTTATCAGGAAAGGCGTTTCAATATCCATGAAATTGTTTTCATGCAGGTAATTTCTGGCAGAACGGTTCACGGCATAGCGCAGTTCGAGGTTCTTTTTTATTGCATTGCGCCTGAGATCCAGGAACCGGTATTTCATGCGCAGGTCATCTCCGCCGTCTGTATCGTCCTGGATGGTAAATGGCGGGGTAACCGCTTTGTTGAGTATGGAAAAAGAGGTTATTGCTACTTCAATTTCGCCCGTTGGGATATTTGCATTTTTGTTGCTTCGTTCATTTACTTTTCCTTTTGCCTGCAATACAAATTCGCGGCCAAGCGGGTTGCTATCCAGTAATGCGTTCAGGTTTTCATTTATTAATAACTGGGTAATGCCATAACGGTCGCGCAAATCCACGAAAGTGATGGCGCCAAATTTACGGACGGTTTGCACCCAGCCCGAAAGGGTAACTTCTTTGCTGACATCGGTAAGTCTTAATTCCCCGCAGGTATGCGATCTGTACATGTGATGGTTGATTTGTTGATTTGTTGATCAGTTGATAGGTGACCGATAAAACAGGCTTGCAAAATTATACAAGCCAGCAATTCAGCCGGTTAGCGATCAACTTTTCGAGGCGCAAAGGTAACAGAAACCAATAAGGAATCCATATTTTCGTTAGATAGAAAACATAGACGCCCATGCCCGGAGATACGCTGATAACTAACAGTGCGGCAGACAGTCAGCAGCTGCGCGATTCGCTCAATGGGCTTCACCTTGCCAGTTTGCAGCATCATGCGCCCGATAACAATGGCTTTTACCTGCTGTTGATTGCCTGCCTGACCGGAATTCCATTTTTTGCCAACTGGCTATGGCGGCAGTACCGGCAAAAAATGGCTTACAAAGCCGCAGAGGCAGCCTTGTTGTCCAATTATCTCCGGTACGACGAATGGCTGGCCGCCAGCAATGGGTATTATAAAAGCCTGCCCCCGGCAATGCGCAGCCGGTTCCTGGAAAGGGTAGCCCGGTTTACCGCTACAAAAACAATTCAATGTATAAACCTGCCAGCCGATGAAAAAATGCCACTGCTTATCGGCGCCGCGGCCGTACAAATCAGTTTCGGCCTCGATAAATACATGCTTGATTTTTTTGATACCATTTATATCACGCAGCAACAATATAATTATGGCTTGTATGATAAACCTTTTGAAGGGCATGTAAGCAGCAACGGCATTTATTTATCGTGGGACAATTTTTTAAAAGGATATGCCGATTATACCGATGCCGATAATGTGGGTATTCATGAAATGGCGCATGCACTGGCCTATGTAAATTTTATGGCCGGCGCCAACAATGCACAGGATGACGCATTCATAAAAAGGTTCTATGATTTTTCCGCGGTTGCAAGACCCATATTTAATGATATGCAACAGGGTGCCCAAAATGTATTGAATGACTATGCGGCAAGCAATTACAATGAATTCTGGGCGGTAGCTGTTGAAACTTTTTTTGAGCAGTCGCTGAGAATGAAAGTAGTCATGCCCGAATTGTACGCTTCTATGTGCAATCTGCTGAACCAGGATCCATTGTTGCCGGAGAAATTAAGCGAAAATTAAAAATTAAAAATTAAAAATTTAAAAGTCAAAATAGTTCCGGACGTTGGAAATTCAAAATATAAAATTCAAAATTCAAAATAAAAAAGAGAATGCCACGGCGTCAGCGTGGCATTCTCTTTTTTATTTATCTTATTAATTGGCTGAATCTGGTTTGTGATCCTTGTTTTTTTCATTGACCATTTCCATCAGTTTTAACCCGAGCAATCCGCCGATACCTCCTTCTGCGCCATTGCTGCCGCTGATCAATACATCCGGGATGACCTTTATACGGCTTCTGCCAATTTCTTCGGTTACTTTATAACGTGTAAAGTTATCGCCGCCCATTGCTTTTACCTGCAATTCGTATGCTTCGGCGGTTGATTTACCTATCGCCATAATTTTTTCTGCTTCGGCCAAACCGGTTTTACTGATACGTTCTGCATCGGCAGTAGCGTTGAGTTTGGTAGATTCTGCCTGCGCACCGGCGCGTGCTTTGGTTGCAGCAGCTTCCGCTTCCGCCCTGGTACGGGTGGCAGTGGCTTCGGCTTCTACCTGCAGTATAATACTCCTGGCGTCACCTTCACTTTTCTTAACGGTAGCGTCGGCAGTGCGTTGTGCAATTTCAACACTCTGTTGTGCTTTTACAATTTCTTTCTGCATATCTGCAATGGCGGTTTCTTTTTCTACACCCTGTCTTTTTTCCTGCGCCATACGCTGGTTTTCATAGGTCTTTTCTGCTTCCTGCGCAATCTTACGATCTGTGAGCGTTTTCATGAGCGCTTCGGGCGGAACAATATCGCCTATCAGCGTATCCACCGCATTTACGTTGTAATCGTCCAGCACTGCCTTGATGTGTTCTTTGGCTGCTATCTGCCTTTCCTTACGCGTGCTTAAGAAACTGATTACATCACTATCCTGCGCAGAGTTACGGAAATAGTTGCCAATGGTGGGTTCCAGTACCTGGCTCACCAGGTTATTCATACTTCCGAACCGGGCAATCACTTTTGGTGCTTCATTGGCGGGTACGTGAATGATCTGTGCTACGTCGAGGTTGAACGGGAAACCGTCTTTCGAGCGTACGGTAATGGTAGACAAATTTTTATCGAGGTTATGCGATTCACTTCTTGCATTGGCCCAGTTCAGCACCAGGTTGGTAGTAGGCACCAGCTCCATTTTCATGGTATACGTATTAATAGGATACTTACCGGGGCCCAATGGCTCCATCCATACGCCGCGAAATCCCCTTCTTACAATGTTACCGTGCTTAAATGTATCTCCGGTAACATCAATGCCATCTTCACCAATATAAGAGATTACCACACCCACATGACCAATGGATACATTTGTCATCGGTATTTCTTCAATCTGTACGCCCCACGGATTGATATAATAAGAACCAGCCAGCACTACCTGTGGCTGCAAGCCACGGTTGCCACCATTTTTCATAAAGGTGTCCACGTCCTGGAAATTGTTATGACCTTCAATTTGTTTACCGGCAATTTGTCCCTGCGTAATCGGTTCACCATCCAGTGTTGTAACAACGCCTACCATGTTTTCGTGAATGATGAGCTGGTCGGCAATGGTAATGTCGAATAAAAATGTATTGATACGGTATGAACCTGCTGTAATAAAAGCAGTTTGCCGTCCGCGCTGGCCGCCATTGTCCAGGAATTTTTGTGCATCCTGGAAATTATCACTGTCAACTTTACGGGCAAGTATACGACCGGTAGGTATTTCCTCGCCGTCTTTACTCAAAACCAGTCCAATCTTACCTTCCGGTATCACCATAAAGGGAACCATGTCTACGCCGAACTGCCATGGCCACATGTTCCAGTACAATCCCGGAGCCAGCGTACGCGCCTGGAAACCTGCTTCACCTTTAGTTGCAATGATGCGTCCATCGGGCAGTCCGCGGTTGGCGCCTACCAGCACGAATTTTTTGGTGACAAGTCCAATTTTGTCTTCGGGGACTATCACCATTCCAAAGAATACACGTAGAATAAATTTATACAGTATAAGAAACAATACCAGTAAAATAACCCACCACCAGGTGGCGAATAAAAGAGAGATGTTCATAATAGTTTTTTTTTAAATAATAATGATTGTTGTTGTACACATGTCAAATGCTTCGCAAATGCCTTACGGTAACTGAAGTAAAAGGAAATTCTGCGAAAACTTATTTACCTGGTTAGTCTGGGGAAAGTTGCCGGAGCGGCTGAAAGAAGATGTAATGGTTACATTCGAAAGTCAGTTATTATTGACCCCGTAAAGTTATTACTGGGCTGACCAAGACTGTTAGTAATTGCGAAGAATGGAAAAGAATCTTTCATGATTGGTAACGCTGGCTTTTGAATGGTAGCCGTATTTTTACTATAATTTGCGTAGTAAAAGGGTGTCAAATGCGGAACGGTTTATAATCAATTACTAAAGCTTTGTGAAAGGAATTAATATGAGAAAATGCAGGTAGGTTCATTATAAAAGCCTGTTTTTCAATGAAAACATTTGTTAATGGCCCTAAATCGCCCCTTCTTTTGGGCGATGGCCGATATCACATCGATGCCCGGCAGCTGGCCTGCGAAGAATTTATTTTAAAAACATAGGCCAATTGGCTTTTACTTTTCAAAAAAAGTTTATACTTTGTTTTCGTATATTTTATTTCCATTCTCCTTTGGATACTGACTCCGCCTTCTAGCTTACTTCCATCTCAGGAAAAACCGTGCTACACATCCATTCCATGTCTAACCACAACAGCAAGCCTGTTTTGTAACTGCAAAATTGAAAATCATGGAAGTTGTGATTATTTGTGTAACGGTATTTTTTGTTGTAAGTCTGTATAGTTTATTACAAGAGCCTGCAGCGCGCTTCATGCAGCGTGTTCATTATAAGAAATTTCTTAAGGTGGAAGATTATTACCGCACCATTGTGAATGCGCACCTGGCATACTTCCGCCGGCTGTCTGACAAAGAGCAGCACCGTTTATTGTTCCGCACTTTTCTGATGCACCGCTCCAAGAAATTTCACTATGTTGGTATAGAAAAGAAAGAAGAAATGCCCGTGCTTATCTGTGCGGTTTCTGCACAGCTTACGTTGGGCCTGGATCGGTTCTCCCTTAATTATTTCCGCGATATTTTTGTATTGCAGCACGACTATCACTACGGGTATTATTCTCTTCCTTTTATGGGCCATGTGGACAATACCGGTATTTATCTTAGCTGGGATAATTTTTTGAAAGGCATTCACCGGGCAGACGAAAACAGCAACGTGGGCCTTCATGAAATGGCGCATGCACTGGCTTATGTTAATTTTGTAGTTAAATCAGAGGAAGACAAGCATTTTAAGAATGAGTTCAAGAATTTCTCCAAGGTGGCGCGTCCTATATTCCAGGATATGCAGCGTGGAAAGAAAAATTTTCTCGGAGAGTATGCCGCTACCAACTATCATGAGTTCTGGGCGGTGAGCGTGGAAATGTTTTTTGAAAATCCATTCCGCTTTAAATACGAACTGCCCGATTTATACCTGGCTATGACGCAGGTACTGAAGCAAGACCCTTACGAACTGATCGTCAACGGAAAAATTTCACATATAGCCTGAGCCGGCAAACGCATCTGCATTGTTAATGCACTTCTTTGGTGGCATCTGCTATTGATGCATATTCATTTTCTTTTTTCTTATACAATACCGCATAATAATAAGCCAGCACACCCAGGCCCAGTGCAAACGGAATAATGGCTGCCTGGCGCAGCCCATACCCATGCCAGATATTTTCATCGAGATCAAAGAATTCTCCTATCATCCAGGTACAGTTGGCAGTAATCCAGAAATCAACGGCCAGGTTATGAAACAACTCACTTTTCATATGACGTGTTTGCCAGGTAATTAATAGGGCTACCGTTAATGTAGGTATTATCATAATTAAACCGGGGATCCGAAAATTGGTAGCCCAGCAAATATCTTTGAGCAGCCATAATAATATATGTACATTCTCTGTTTTCCTGAATTTTGCCGGAATGGAATAAACTGTATCACTCATAAGTCAATTGCTTGATTGGGTATTACTTTGTATTGTTTGGCACTGTTAAAACAAAAATATAGGATCATTCAGCCAAATTCAGTAAATGCTAATTATTTTTTGAACCGCTTTTTTACGGGCGACCATCGCATTACCTGGTTAATATTCTTGTAAACCGCTGCACATTGGCGTCGGCCACGATGGGTGTACCGTGCAGCAGGTGATCAACCAGTTGTTTGGCAAAAAATGGCGCAAGCGAGCAACCTTTTGTTCCCATGCCATTTAATATACCCATTTTATTTTCTGCGGGATGCATTCCTACAAATGGTTTTCGCTCCAGTGTGGCTGGTCTAACAGATGCGCGGTGTTCTACAATGGTAAACGGCAATTGGATGGTTTGCTTCAGCCAGTTTTCCGCAAACTGGTAAAAACCTTTTGTAGGCAAGTCATCGGCAAACTCCCACAGGTAGGTAGAACCCAGCCAGAACACATCTTTCTGCCATGGCACCAGGCTATAGCCCTTCTTCACAATATGAGTGCCGGGGAAACCTGGAATTTCTACCAACAGCATTTCGCCTTTGTTAAGTCCGTATGGCAGGTTAGGAAAAAATGGATTGTCATAACCCGCAACACCGTCACAGAAAATAATTTTTCCGGCAATGATGTCTTTATACGTAATGTTTTCACGCTGAATTGTTAGTAATGTGGAATCAAAAAATTCTTCTATTAGCTGGTTATTGTTTATCAGATTATTTCGTTGACCGGTCAATAGCAATTGTATATCGGCCAGGTATACAGGTTGAATGATGCCATATCCAAAATCGTATTGCAGAAAAGGCAGCCAGTCGTTCTCATTGGCCGGCAGTGAAAGGTATTGCTGATCTTTTTCAAACCGTTCCGTAAAAGCAAGGCGCATCTGGGGTGTGGTGAAACAATCAATGATGGGTTTTTGTGAAATACAGGAAATGTTCAGATCTGCACCAAACGACTGGTAGGCATTCCATGCAAAAGGCATCAGTTCATCAATCATCCATGTTTTTACAATTCTTCTGCCTGTTACAGGATTAATAATGCCAGATGCGGCTTTGGAAGCAGTAAATGGCCTGCTCTCATCGATAACGATAAATGACTGGTTGGCTTTTTGTAATTCCCGGCTTAGAAATGTTCCGCAAATACCCTGACCAATAACCAGAAAGTCAACTTGCATCCTGCAAAAATAGTTGTTAGTGGTTACGTTTTCATCGTTGGCGTGTAGAAACAGAAACCTGCCATGAATGTTGTTTTTCCCGCACGGGGTTTTCCCGCACGGGGGTTTTCCCGCACGGGTTTTTCCCGCACCGGGTTGCACCCGGTGCTAATAGATTACGGCCTTTCAGGCCTGGTTGGTTTATGCCGCGTCGTTATTGAGAACCGCCATAAACAATTTTCAAGAGTTAGAAAAACATGGCGGTGAAGCTAACTGAAGATCGTAACCACACCATGCGGCAAGCCCCCCGCTATTTATTTTCCACATTTACCCTTACGCCTTCTGAGTGACTGGCAAATTCGGGTGCATACATACATTGAATGCTGGTAACACCATTGCTGAAATTGCCGGTATGCGTTACAAAAAGCGCGTATTCAAAAACGTAGACGCCTTTTGGCAGCCAGCCAAAAAAGAAATTGGTGCTGGCATCTTTGGTGCTCTCATAATAACCAAGACCATCCTGCCATTTATAACCGCTCAGTACATTCACCGGTTCCATGCAACTGGCGCGCATGTCTTTCATGTGTACATACTCCATATCGCGGTCTGCACGCAATTCAATTCTCACTTTTATTTTATCGCCCACTTTCAGGTAGGCGTTTTCAGAAACAGGTTCCAGCACCGGGCCCCTGTCTGTATTTTTTTCTATGAATAATTGTTTGTTCAGCCGCAGCGGTGTTTCGGCAGGTGTAATTTTATCCAGGTGCTCAAAATACTGCCAGTACACGGCACCCCAGGCCGGTAAACTATTGCTTTGATTTTGCGGGCTTGCAATTTTAACACTGATATCGCCCATGGCAGGTTTTACAAACGGGCCGTCGATGATTTGTTTGAAATAACCGGTACCGGCCCCGGCCCCCTCCCGACCTTCCCCGGTGGGAGAGGAGATAGACGAGACAGAAGAAATCGTTTTATCGCCCAGCTTTATTTCAACTACCGGTGTATTGCTCAACCAGTCACTGCCCTGCAGCAGCAATGCATAACAGGCATCTGCTGTGGCTTTGGTAGTCTTCCAGTTTTGCGTTTGTTTTTGTTTGAGCAGCCATGTTTTCAGATCATTCACCGTTTTTGTGTCTTTGCCGATTTCAGCGAAAGCTTCAATCAGTAAACTTTGTGTTTCTACCGGTGCCTGGTGCCAGAAATAACCTGCAGTATTTTCTTTCCAGTACATGCCCATTTCTTCATTTACAATGGCGTTTTGTTTGAGCGATTTTAGAATATCGCCCGCAGTTTTTATATCGCCGCTGCGGGAAAGTGATAATGCAATCATGCCCTGCATGTATTTGTTCTGCTGCAGCCAGAATTGCTGGCTTTGTTTCCTGAAATAATTAATAGCTGTGAAAGACGCACCCGGAATGGCGTAGTTAAAAAAACTGCGCATGTATAAATATTGCACCTGCGGGTATCCGAGGTGGTTTTTGCTGAGATCTGCTTTGTATTTAATAAGGTTATCGTAATCTTCTTTGATGCGCTGGTCCAGGTATGCCACGGCAGCTGCGGTAACGGTTGCCCATTCTTTCTGCTGACTGGTGTTCAGTGCTTTTAGTTTAGTAAGGTGGCCGAGGCCTGTAATGATGTATTGTGTAATAAAGCGATCATCCGGGCCACCTTTGAACCAGACAAAACCACCATTTTCGCTTTGCATTTGTTTTAATTTTTCAAAGGAAGATGACAGCGCGGCGCTCATTTTCACCATATCGAACAGCAAAGCGATGTTTTTCTTTTGTTGCGCCTCATTTTTTGCTTCCATTACCCAGGGCGTTTCTTCCAGCAGCACCGCTTTTAATTCCGGGTTTTTCTGGAGATTGGATAATAAAGCAGCCGTATCGCCTGCTTTCCATTTTTCGAAGATGTCTTTTAGCCGCGGAGATGTATTGGCAATTTTTGTTGCTACCGCATTGGCGTAGTAACGGTTAAATGTTTGCTCGGCGCATTCATACGGGAAGTCCGCCAGGTAGGGTAGCGCCTGCACTGCATACCAGACCGGGTTGGTAGTAAATTCTACGGTGAGGGCGTGTTGTTGCAGGGTTTCGCTATTGCCGCTTTGCAACAGTTTTTCGAACCGGAAATTTTTAGCGGTATTGCCGCGCATGGGCAGGGGCATACTTTCGGTTACCAGCATACTGTTGGTGAGCACGGGTAATGATGCTTCCTCACCATCGCTGTTGTTGCCGGCTTTGGCAATAAACCGGTAACTCACCGCGCTGTTGTACTGGTAGGGTACATCAATAGTAAATTTAACAGCCGTACTCTGGCCCGCGGCGGCAGTAAAATATTGGGTGGGATACATATTCCGGAACCAGCCGTCTACTGGTTGGTTGGTAGCGGTGTTCAACAATTCTAGCTGTACCGTGCCCGTTAGTTCCTTATCGGCCAGGTTAACTACCTTGGTGCTGAATTCCATTTTATCGCCTTCCCGCAGAAAGCGCGGTGCATTGGGCTGTACCATCAGTTGTTTTTGTGTAATGATTTCTTTGGATGAATAACCAAAAGCCAGCTCTTTGCTATGCGCCAATGCCTGGAATTTCCATTTGGTGAGTGCTTCGGGAATGGTAAACGAAAAAGAAATATTACCTGCCGTATCTGTTTTCAGGTCCGGCAAAAAGAAGGCGGTTTCATTGAAGTTTGTACGGATTTGTACGGGGATGTCGTGAGGTGCATCCTGCGCCGGTAGTTTTTTCATTTTGTCGGCATGCACAAACATTTCCTGCTGTGAACTATAACCAGTGACTATTACATCTTTCATCGTTGCTCCGGTGGGATCTTTTGTCCAGTCAGGAATTTGCTGCATCATTGGCGCGGATCGATCTTTTTGGACTTCTTCCATTCGTGGTGCGGCTACAGCGTTTGCCATTATCATGTGGCGATTGCGATTGCTTTCCAACTGCCACAATTGATCATATGCTTTCTCAAAACTTTTATAATCTTGGTTCCAATATTTCTCCCTTGATTGCACCTGGTGAAAGGAATAATTGCCCGACCAGCTGTCATTCCTGGAATAGGTTTCCCAAACATCCGGCACTGTCCAGCTATGCGGTTTAAACTGGTCGAGCGATGCGTCATACATAGATGCCAGCATTTCAGCCGCCAGTTTTTCTTTTTTATAACCGCTGATTTTTAATGTCCAGTTTTCCTGGCTGCCCGGCAAAGTCTTATCGCGAAAAGTTTCATAACTGATCTGCAGTTCTTTGTTAGCCCAGGGTACTATTATCTCGTTGGATACATTATAAAAGCGGTTGTTTTTTACAAAGAAATGCTGCACCCCAAAGCCGCCACTGTTTGCGTCTGTAACCGGAAAAGTAAATGTTTGCTTTCCGTTAAGCGTGAGAAAATGGTATACAGATGATGTAGTATCAGTTGGTTTTTTATCGCCCGGCTGTGATTTATCGATGGCCTGTATCACAAATACATCCTTTGCCGAAGATCCAATGGTAATAGTGGATTGCTCTCCGGGTTGTGGTGTACCGTTGTTTTGGGCCGACCAGCTATAATCAGTAGCTGGTAAAGTTTTGCTTTGCTCACGGTACAACTGCACATATTTAATGTCCTTAACCGTTGCACCATATTTGTCTTTGGTTACTGCTTCAATGGCGTACCAACCGTCTTCAAATTTTGTATTTTGAATTTTGAATGTTGAATTTTTATTGCTGCTGTCTGTAGTAGTGAAGATTGGGTTTTCTTTTTTCCAGCTATGAAAATCTGTTTCATTCTCATATTCGTCATTGGGAAAATTTTTTATATACTCGTCCCTATTCATCACAAACTGATCGGGTTGCGGCCAGAAACGTTTGCGGATCAGTCGGTCGGGCGACTGTAACCTGCTGATGCTGATGGTTACCAGCGCAGGTTCCGGAGTGCCAGCGATGTTTTTTGTGGTAATGGCAACGTTCTTTAAACTGTCTGCATGGATGCTTTCTTCATCGGTGAGGCCAATGGTTACCTGCAGTGCTTTGTATGCCACAGGTACCGTGGTTTCGCCCGTGCGTGTTTCGCCATTCAGATCGGTTATATCGGCCGTTATTTTATAATCGAAAACGGGCTCCAAATTTTTATTGATGGTTAGATCCGGTATGGCTTTAAAAGTAACTGTAAACTTACCATCTGTACCAGTGGTCAGCACACCATGGCCAATTTCCATATTGCGTACACGCGGATAGCCATATTTCCAATACAGCCATGGATAAATAAAGCGGGCCACTCTTTGTACGCGGTATTTCACCTGAGCACCATCAATATTATTTCCCGCATATGCTTTTGCAAACCCGATAACGGTAATACTGTCATTTACTTTATAGCTCCCTTTTACCGTTTCATACTCCACGGAGAATTTGGGGCGTTTGTATTCTTCCACGGCTAATGATAAATTGCCATTCAGCTCTTCATCAAATAAAGTAAACTCGCCATTCAGTGAACCCTGTGGCAGTATAAATTTGCCGGAATAAGCGCCGTAGTCATTTGTTTTGAATTCAAGGGAGTCAATTTCTTCTCCATTTGCATTGCGGAGGAACAGTTTTGTTTTTATGCCGTTGTATATTTTTGATTTGCGCGTTGTAAAATCGGTGGTAACTGCAATCCCTTTAAAAAATATGGTTTGTCCAGGGCGATAAATGCTCCTGTCTGTAAAAAGGAAGAGCCTGGCTTTTTCCTTTTCGAACTGGCTGGCGTTCAGCATCACTGTCTCATCATTCTCTCCGCGATAATAAATATTCTGCGCTTCGTCCATAAACAACCGGTCGTTACCGGTAGTTATCTCCAGCTGTAAATTTCCCTGCTGGCGGTTATCAGATTTTGGCAGCCGCAACCATCCATTTTTATCAGAAATTTGTTTTGCAGCTTTTACCATTTTGTTGGTCCTTGTATTATAGTCGTACGCTGCCCACCATGCCTGCACGGTTGCACCGGCAAGCGGTTTGCCGTTTTCGCGGTCCAGGATAAAATATTCATTAAAGTTGTTTATATAGCTGATGCCGGATACATACAATACCTGGGCCGCCAGCGGGTTTTTGTCGAAAGAAAAATCAGGTTGGGTGCTGGCAACCAGCAGGTATTGGCCCACAGGTAGCGCGTCAATTTTTATTTCGGTATTGTGTTTCTGGTAATCGCTGGTAGCGGGAAGCGCCTGATCCCAACTGCGCATCGGTTGTAACAACACAATATTGTTCCAGTACGTATCATCGTACCGGTTGGCCAGTTTCTTTTTGGTTTCATCGTTCATTAAAACCAGCCGGAAATATAATTTGCTGAAGTTGCGGTAAGTAACCAATGTTCTGAATGGTTGTTGCGGCAGGTTTACCTGTTCGGTAATGAGGTTGAGTTCTTTTCTTTCTATCTGTTGCAGCAGGTTATAGCAATTCGCTTTTCCTTCCGATTCTTCTTTTTGCTGTAATACCTGTTTGCAAATGTTGGCTGCAATGATGTATTCTCCTTTTGGATTGGCAGGATCCTTATCGTCTGTTTTCAACGGGTTATAAACGTTGGCTTTATTGGCATGCAGGTTGGCAACAAGATAATAAGCCTGCGCAGCCGCGGGCTGGTCAGTGTATTTGCCAGTAATGGTGGTCAGCGCTTTTTCATACAGGCTGTCTTTATTTTCCATTACCCCATGCTGGTACACAAACTCCAGGCGATCTATATCGGCATCGATAAGCGCATCTGGTCTTTCATCCTCCAGGTGAAATGCCAGTAAGCGCTGGTAAACCTGCAATGCTTTCTGATACAGCGATGCTGTATCTTTAGAGAGGAGGGTCAGTTTCGAAAATGCCGCAGCACCCGAAAAATAATCCGCGTTATCTATTTCAAAACTGTAAGTGGGTTTGCTGATCTCTCTTTCATCGTTTTTAAAATAAGCCAGCGCGCGATGGGCCAGTAAATCATACAATGTTGGCCGAAGGTAACGGGCGTTGCCTTTAATTATAACGGGGTCGTAGGGTTCCAGCTTTGTTTGTTGCAATAATTGCGCATCTTTCAGCGATGCCAGGTAAAGCGCTGAGATTGTATGGTGAAAATCATCCAGCCCCCAGGTGGCAACGTCTTCTTTTTTGAAATTGGTGGTACTGGTGCGATTGTAAAGCTGGTACCGTTGCTCCTCAAAATAGCTGTAATATTTTTCTGCCAGCAATGAATTCAGAATGGATCTGGCAGGTTCAGCGCTGGTTTTTATTTCATTTTCCAGCCTGGCAATGCCTTTTGTAACCGCTTCATCTTCGGTAATTTCCTGCAGGTGTATCTGGTATATCAGCGCTTTAATTAATTGCGCATCCTGTTTTTCGTTTTTTGCAAGCGCATAGATTTTGTTCACTTCATCCAATGCAGAACGTGTAAGTCCTTTTTTATTAACCAGTGAATCCACTTTTTTCCAGAGCGTGTTGTAATTGGTCATTTTTTGTTGTGCTGATAAATAATGGGCAGATAACAATACCAGGCCGGCGATCACTGTAATAATTTTTCTAACGAATACCATATCCATCTGTTTTATTGATATAAATTTTTGTTGTTGGTTGCAGCACCAACATCGGCACAACGGCGTCAATGCGGCAATAGCCACATGGGCACTTACCAATATCCCCGGGGGCGATAAAGGTAATAAATGTGCCTATGGGATGCGGTAGCATGTTGTTTTACATATTTGTTATTGTTGATCGCCTGTTAAAGTATTTAACAACAACGGTTATTCATTCATGAAACTGCAAATAAACGCAGCATAAACCGGCAAAGGCGCGTTTATCTGCGGCATTGATTCTCAATGGATTGCCTTAACAAATTCTTATGCTTCCCCGTTTTTACTTTTTAAACGTTGCGGCTTCTATTATACATACCGGAAACAAAAACAACTGGTACAACAAGATTACGCATCATTAAAATGTACAATTATGAAAAAGATTTCTACACTCGGTTTTGGAATTCTTATCTCGATGTTCTCTTTTGCAAATTTTGCGCCCAGTCGCTTAACCGTTGCTGCGGAAGGCAATGCCAGTATAAAAGTAACAGTAGACGGCAACCGTTTTAACCAGCAGTCTGTAAACAACAGTGTGGTATTTGAAAACCTGCAGCCTGGTTTTCATGCGGTAAAAGTGTACCAGCTTACAGACAATCGTTCCGGTTTCTTTGGCCGTAAACATACAGCAACATTCCGCCTGGTGTATTCAGCGTCTGTAAACATAAAGCCTTTGTTTGCTACACGTATTGAACTCAACCGTTTTGGTAGTGCGCAGATAATTGAACAGCCTTTGCGCAGCAGGGAAGGCGGTTGGGGCAGAGACGAGCGCCGGAATGATCGCGGTTACAATGATAATGACAATGACCGCCAGAACGATCGTGATAACAGGAGCAATGATTATAGCCGTAACAACAGTTATATCCGCACCATCAGCAACGAAGATTTTTTTGCAGCCGAACGTGTATTGCAACGTGAAAATTTTGACGATGCCCGTTTATTGTATGCACAACGTTTGATGGATGACAATACCCTGAGTGCTGAGCAGGTAAAGGAACTGGCCCGTTTTTTCTCTTTTGATAACAGCAGGCTGGAGTTTGCCAAATATGCTTACACTAATACGATCGATAAAAGCAATTTCAGCGTCGTGTGCAATGCGTTCAGTTCAGCAGGCGGAAGGGATCAGCTGATGATTTTTATAAAGAATTGCAGGTAATAATAATATTGTTTGTTGGTCTAATGGTGAGATGTATGGTGGCCCCGCAATTTTTTGCGGGGCATTTTTTTGTCCGGCCGCTGGTGTGGCATCATTATATAATTCAAAAAAAAGTGCTGCTTTATCGGTGTATGCAAAAAAAAACTCCTGCCAGATGGCAGGAGCTGTATTGTATAAACAGTTTGGCTGGTTTATATTATTTCTTATTATTTATTACTTCCGCCATTTTTTTACCAATATCGGCCGGACTTTGTACTACATAGATACCACATTCGGCCATGATCTTCATTTTAGCTGCAGCGGTGTCATCTGCACCACCAATAATGGCGCCTGCATGGCCCATTCTTCTGCCGGGAGGCGCTGTTTGACCGGCTATAAAGCCAACCACCGGTTTTTTACCATTTGCCTTCACCCAGTAGGCGGCTTCGGCTTCCATACTACCGCCAATTTCGCCAATCATGATAATGCCATCCGTTTCTGGGTCGTTCATTAACAATTCAACTGCATCTTTGGTGGGTGTACCAATGATGGGGTCGCCTCCAATGCCTATAGCCGTTGAAATACCCAGGCCCGCTTTCGCAACCTGGTCGGCAGCTTCATAAGTAAGTGTACCGCTTTTTGAAACCACGCCAATCCTTCCCGGTTTAAACACAAAACCCGGCATAATACCCACTTTGCATTCGCCTGCGGTGATAACACCCGGACAATTTGGCCCGATAAGCCTTGTATTCTTACCCAGTAAATAATTTTTTGCTCTTACCATATCCTGCACGGGAATGCCTTCTGTGATACAAACCACCAGGCCAATTCCGGCATCGGTGGCTTCCATAATGGCATCGGCTGCAAATGCCGGCGGTACAAATATGATACTTACATTGGCCCCTGTTGATTTTACCGCATCCGACACCGTATTAAAAACGGGTTTGTCGAGGTGGGTACTGCCGCCTTTGCCGGGCGTAACGCCGCCAACCACATCGGTGCCATATTCTATCATCTGGGTAGCATGAAAACTGCCTTCCGTTCCTGTAAACCCCTGCACAATTATTTTAGAACTTTTGTTCACTAAAACAGCCATGGTATATAAATTAAGATTGTGGGCAAAAATAGGGGATTTGGTTTAAGAGAACAAGGAGATATGTCTGATGTCTGATTAGGAAATGTCTGATGTCTGATGTAGGATGTCTGATTTCATTAGCGTGCAGGATGGCAGATTGCAAAATTCTTTAATTGGGCAAGCAAATCCGCTGAAAGCACATCAGACATCATCACATCAGACATCAGACATCAATTTAGGGATTGCGGCTATTAACCCCCGTGTATACATTTGTTTTGGGTGATGATAAACTTGTTCGGCGGTGCCGGTTTCTATAATCCGGCCTTTTTGCATGACCATGATGCGATCACTGATATAATGTACAACCGAGAGATCATGCGAAATAAAAATAATGGTAAACCGGAATTCTTTTTTCAGGTCGTTCAGTAAGTTCAGTACCTGGGCCTGTACACTCACATCCAGCGCACTCACGCTTTCATCACATACAATAAACGAAGGATTCAGTGCCAGCGCCCTGGCAATTACAACGCGTTGCCGCTGGCCGCCGCTGAATTCATGGGGGTACCGGTAAAAGTGTTCGGGCGAAAGGCTTACCTTATCCAGCAATTCCATGACCCTTTCTTTTCTTTGCCTGTTGGTAGGCAACAAATGATGTACCTGCAATACCTCCTGTATGGCATTTCCAATGGTAATAGCCGGGTTCAGCGCCGAATAAGGATCCTGGAAAATGATCTGCAAATCTTTCCGCAACTTTCTCAGATCAGCAGGGTTGTATTGTAACAAATCATTTCCTTTAAAAAATATTTGGCCCTCGGTTGGCGCTATCAGCCGCAATAAAGTCCTGCCCAATGTTGTTTTGCCGCAACCCGATTCGCCTACCAGTCCCAGCGTTTCACCATTGTATACATCAAAACTTACATCGTCCACCGCTTTGGTATAATCGGCCGGTTTGCCCAGGAAATTTTTCTTACCCGGATACCAAACCCGTAGCTGCCTCACTTCAATCAATTTTTCTTTTTCTGCAACAGGCATTGCACTATTTATATCGTGATTTATATCGTGTATCGGTTGCGCCGTCATGCCGGCCGACGCCTCCGTAACTGATGACAGAACTGGTTCCGGAAAAAAATCACTTACTACCGGCAGCCTTTCACCTTTTGTATGCAGTATAGGCCTGCAGGCAAGCAACCCCCTGGTATATGCGTGTTGCGGGTTTTGCATTACCTGCTGCACTGTACCGGCTTCTGCAATATTGCCTTTGTACATAACCACTACTTTATCGGCTATCTCTGCCACTACTCCCAGGTCGTGCGTAATAAAGATGACACCCATTTGGGTGTCCCGCTGCAAATCTTTTATTAAACCGAGTATTGTTTTTTGAACGGTAACATCCAGTGCCGTAGTGGGTTCATCGCAAATCAGCAGCGATGGATTGCCACTCATGGCCATGGCAATCATTACCCGTTGTTTTTGTCCGCCGCTCAGCTGGTGCGGAAAGCGGTTAAACATCTCTTTCGGATTGGGCAACTGCACTTTTTCAAACAAGGCAATGGTTTGATTTTTTGCTGCGGATGCCGGCATGCGGGTATGTTGCAAAATAGCTTCCATGACCTGGTTGCCACAGGTAAAAACCGGGTTGAGTGATGTCATTGGCTCCTGGAAGATCATGGCAATCTTATTTCCGCGTATCCGTCGCAGGGATGCTGCCGGTGCCTGTAAAAGATCGATGGTCGGATGGTTGTGCTCCGTAAAGCGTATGCTGCCATTGGTATATCGCACCGTTTTCGATGGCAGTAATTGTAAAATGGAAAGGGCGGTCACCGATTTGCCCGAACCTGATTCGCCTACTACGGCCACTATCTCACCACGATTAACGTCCAGCGAAATATCATGCAGGGCAGCGGCGATACCCTGCTCTGTTTCAAATTCAACCCTGAGATTTTTTATTTCCAGTAAAGTCAAAAGTCAAAATTAAAAATTCAAAACGTGTATTTTTTTGCCACGGAGGTAAAGGGAGGTTTTTTCACGGAGCAACTGAGGCTCTTGTTCCCGATTTTACCGGCCATGTAAGATAAGCGGCAGCAGTGCGATACTCCTTTTATTGCTGAGGGTTGAATCAAAATCGCAAATGCCTGACCGTCATTCCATCGTTGATCAGCTGCTTCAGCGAATCGATACCTATTCTGATATGGTTCTCCACGTAATCGCCCGTTACTTTTTTATCGCTCTCTTCCGTTTTTACACCTTCGGGCACCATGGGAGAATCACTCACAAGCAATAGAGCACCTGTTGGTATCTTATTATAAAAGCCTACAGAGAAAATAGTAGCTGTTTCCATATCAATGGCATAAGCCCTGATTTTTTGCAGGTATTCTTTAAAAACTTCATCATGTTCCCAAACCCGCCGGTTGGTGGTGTATACCGTTCCGGTCCAGTAATCGCACTGGTAGTCTCTGATGGTGGTAGAAATGGCTTTTTGCAGCGCAAACGCGGGCAGGGCGGGTACTTCGGGCGGAAAGTAGTCGTTGGAGGTACCTTCTCCGCGAATGGCCGCAATGGGCAGTATCAAATCACCGATTTTGTTGCGTTTTTTAAGACCGCCGCATTTACCCAGGAACAGTACGGCTTTTGGCCTGATGGAAGTTAGCAAATCCATAACCGTTGCTGCGGTAGGGCTACCCATTCCAAAGTTTATAATGGTAATATCACCTGCCGTAGCACACTGCATGGGCCTGTCTCTGCCCACTATCTCCACACTGTGCCATTCAGCAAACAGCGTTACATAATTACTGAAATTGGTTAACAGTATATATTCTCCGAATTCTTCCAATTTTTGGCCTGTATATCTCGGCAGCCAGTTTTCTACAATTTCCTGTTTAGATTTCATGTGTTATTTTTAATTTTTTTACAGGTCCCTGGCGGACACAATAAGTATTAAAATTTTTCCTTTTGTATATTGCAATCAGCTAAGATACTAAATTGCCATTGCAGAAAGATTAGCCAACTATGATATTCATTAATTATCCGCCGCACCAGTATAAAATTCGCGAGCAAGAACAAAAAAAAGAGGAAATATGGGACGATACGAGGCGCCTGTGGGTAAGCCTCACTCCGGAAGAATGGGTAAGGCAAAATTTTGTGCAATACCTGGTGCAGGTGTGTAAGTACCCGGCATCGTATATTGCCCTTGAAAAGAAAATTCAATTGGGCGATGTTAAAAAGCGGTTCGACATACTGGTTTACAACGGCGCTGCCAAACCCTGGCTGATGGTGGAGTGTAAATCAAAAGAAGTACAAATGAACAAAAGGGTGATAAACCAGGTATTGAATTATAATATAGCGGTACCCGTACCTTACCTGTTTGTAACCAATGGCCATTACTGTTATGGCTATCACCGCAATGGCATCGATATTAAAGAACTAACTGCACTCCCGCCATATGAATAGTACTGCAGGTATTGCTATCAGAAAATTATGGAAATGAAAAAACCATACTGGTTATTCCTGTATATGTGTTGCGCCTGTGATCCGGCAAATGTATTTGCCAGTGCCTGTTTCCCGGTTTATATAAATACCGGCAAAGCAGATTTCAGCAATACAGGGCAACAACCGGATACAAACCGGTGGATAGATGATTTCAGGGAATTCCGGACGGCTGTTTACCAGCAAAACAAAAACAAAATCAAATCATTTATTGATTTTCCCATCATTAATGATAACAACGAGATATGGTGGCTGGTATATGATGGTAAAGGCAGGGGCGCACAACTGCTTTCAGATAAGATCAAACCTTTTACCGAAAAAGATTTCGACCTGCATTACAGTTAACTGTTTTCAAAAAAATTTATTACCGCCCTGCTGAAAATTAAAACGGACGAATTCTATAAAAACGGGGAAACCGAAACAATAACTTTGCGCGATGGTGAGGCCACCACCTATAAAATTTATGCCTCATTTGACAAGAATGGCAAAAAATTACAATTGAATCTTTTTTCCAATACCGTTGAGAGAAACGCCCGTGGCGAAGTGTTGGACGGAGGAGAATACAGCGAAATATACTTCTTTGGTGTTTCGGCCGGTGGAAAAATAAAATTCATTCAGGTGCGGCTGGCTGGGTAGTCATCAACATACATTATAATTGCCACCATTCAGACCGGGGGTATGAACTGCCCAATATTACCGGTTCTCCAATCCTGGGCGTTGTTACCGCAAGCTGCAGTTCTGCCGCTTTTTTCACTACACGTATAATAGGGTCGTTCCAGGGGTGCAATGCCAGCGTAAATTTTGCCCAGTGTACAGGCAATAACCATTTCGCCCGCAGGTCAACGGCTGCCTGGGCCGTTTCTTCGGGCATCATATGTATATGTGGCCAGTGCTGGTTATATTGTCCGCATTCCAGGATGGCCAAATCGAACGGGCCGTATTTGCGGCCGATTTCTTTGAAATGGGTATCGTACCCCGAATCGCCTCCCAGGTAAATGCAGTACCCGGCCAATTGCAGTACAAATGCTGCCCACAATGTTTTTCCGCGCGCAATCCCCCTTCCTGAAAAATGGCGTGCAGGGGTGGCTGTTAGTTGAACGCCCCCGGCCATAGTAACGGTCTGCCACCAGTCCAGTTCGGTTATAATGGCAGCATCATATCCCCAGTATTCAAAATGCGAACCTGTACCCAATGTGGTCACCACTTTTTTTACTTTTGTGCGTAAGGCGCTTGCCGAAGCATAGTCCAGGTGATCATAATGGTCGTGGGTTTGAACCAGCAGATCTATTTCTGGTAAGTCTTTCACGTGGTAGCTGCTGGTACCGGCATATGCTTTTACCATAAAAGATAACGGTGCCGCATGGTTGCTAAAAACAGGGTCTACCAAAATGTTCAGTCCGTTGATGTGCAACAGGTAGGTAGAATGCCCGAACCATACTACTACAGGTGCGCCGGCCGGCAGGTGCTGCAAATCTGTTTGTTCAAAAGGCAACGGCACAGGTGGCCTGGTGTCTTTTGGTTTGTTGAGGTATGCTTTAAGGGTTTTCCAGAAAGAGCTGTCCTCTGCAAGCACCGGGGTATGACTGATATTGTGAAAAGAATTTTTTTTATAGTTGGGCGATTGAAGTATTCGCTGCAGCCTTTCTCCTGACGGTATCTTGCCAAATACTTTCTGAAGCATATTTTTTCATTTTTAGCAAGGTACAGTATCGGGGTTGTACGGCTTAAAATAAATTTCCGGCAATTAAAAACATACGCTTATTTTTAAGCAGGTTCACAAACCAATACAGTCGTCATTTGAAAAAGAAAATATCTGTATATACTGCCTCCGCTATTGTAATTGCCAATATGATTGGTACCGGCGTATTTACCAGCCTGGGCTTCCAATTGTCTGCGGTACAAAATACCGTAACAATTATCCTGCTCTGGTTGGTGGGGGGCATACTTTCCCTGTTTGGTGCATTTGCCTATGCAGAATTGGGAACGCATTTTAAAGAATCCGGTGGTGATTATATTTATTTATCACGGCTGTTTCATCCTTTGCTGGGCTATCTTTCTGCCTGGGCCGGTCTCACGGTTGGGTTTTCTGCGCCGGTATCGCTGGCTGCCATGGCTTTTACCAAATACCTGGCGCCATTTGGGTTGCAAAATAATGTGTGGCTGGCCATTGCCGTTATATTACTGATAGGACTGATGCACAGTTTTACCATCCGGCACAGCAGCCGCTTACAAAATATCTCCACGGTCGTGAAAGTGGTTTTCATAGTCTGCCTTATCTGCATTGGTTTTTTTATGACAGGCAGCAGTGGCAATGCCTTTAATTACAGCAATAGCTGGCGGCACGAGATCATGACGCCTGGTTTTGCGGTTTCCATGATCTATGTTGGCTTTGCATATATCGGTTGGAATGCCGCTGCCTATATTGTAGATGAAATTGATAACTCCGCCAGGAACTTGCCGCGGGCGCTCATCATAAGTACACTGTTTGTGTCTGCCACCTACCTGCTTTTTCAGTATGTATTGCTGAAACATGCAACTGCAACAGATATGGAAGGCAAAGAAGAAGTTACTTTTATTGCGTTTGACAATTTACTGGGCAGTGCAGGTGGCAAATGGGTAAGCGTTTTTATTGCCATTCAGCTGGTGGCCACCATCAGTTCTTATTTGTGGGTGGGGCCAAGGGTTACACAGGCAATGGCAAAAGAATATACATTGTGGCGGCCGCTGGCGGCGGTAAACAAACACCATATACCGGTGGCGGCATTGTGGGTGCATGTTTTTATTAGTATTGTTCTGGCTCTTACGGGTTCTTTTGAAAGAATATTACTGTATGCCGGCTTTGTACTGCAACTGATGGCTTCACTCACGGTAGCCACCAGCCTTTTTATACGCGATAAAAAACCAGGCTCTTTCAAAAGCCCCTTTAAACCGGTGTTGCAAATTATCTTCCTGTTATTCAATACCTGGGTGCTGGTTTTTACCATAATAGACAGACCCGTAGAAAGCCTGATTGGAATTGGTATTTTACTTGCCGGTGCAGTAGTCTATTATTTTGATAAACGGGAAATAGTTAAGAATTCAGAATTATGAGTTATGAATTAAAAAGTCAAAATTTAAAAGTTAAAACTCATGGAAAAGGAAGTCAAAATGGTAAAAGGTGGAAGGCGAAAGGTAAAAGGTGTAAGGTGTAAGGCAGACGGCAACAGATATAGCATTTACAATTTACAATTTACAAATCCAGGCAATGTACTTGCCTGAATACAGTTGACTTTTGGTTAGTTAATTTAATCTGATTTCAATTGCCTGTTTCTTTTGACTTTTAACTTATCGGAGATGTAGGTCAGACGGGAACTCCAGCCCGGTGCATCGCCATTTTTGCATTTTGCATTTTGACTTTTGCATTAAACCCAGCAAACGCCCACTAGCCACTTGCCACTAACCACTGGCCAGTCCGGTAACTTAAAACTTACCATTTAAAACTTAAAACCTCACTCATAATTCATAACTCTTAACTCATAACTCTTCACAAATTACCACTTTAGGGTATTGTTGTGTTGTTACAGTAACTATAACTTGCAGCATTGTTATTTCATTTCTTCTGATTGGTTTCTTCATGGTTAATGACTTTGATTGGCTAACATAATTACCAGGCCTGGCAATCTTACAACCCCTTTCCTTCAACTGCTCAGTACAAAAAGGCTTTTTTGTAGTATAAGGTTATAGCACCGTTCATTTTTACATGGCCGCACAGCTACACCATGGCTGGCCGCGCCGTTACCATACAATATTATACTTGATTAAAACTTACCACTTAAAACTTTTTTTCCACCATCAAACCTTGTCATTATGTCAAAAGAACGTCCAAAAAAAGAACTGGAGCACTTCGACCTGCGCTCCACGTTTAAAGTATTGCAACTGTCGAATGCCAATTACTTTGGCAATATCAAAGACAGTAAATTAAAACCTGTTGAACAGATAGCAGGTAATGTTTTTTATGAAGAATTGAAATGTGTGAGCTATCATCCCGCCACACAACAATTAAATGCGGCCATTACCATTAAACAGGAAGGCGGCTATTCTGGCGGTCCGTGTACCAACGGAAGTTTTGAGTATGTCCGTTTCTATGTGGATTACCTGCGCAACGGCACCTGGATAGATGAAGGTTTGGCAAGTACGAATGTGCATGACCTGCCCTTCCAGGAAAACCTGTGTTACAATGTTCACATCAAAATTGATCCTAAAAAAAGAGCCTGTTGCGATGATGATGCCGTACTGCCAAGGGTAAGGGCCATTTTATCGTGGAACAGCGCGCCGCCCGCCAATTCGCCCAACTGGGCACCGGTATGGGGAAATATCATGGAGACCAATATACAGGTAGCCCCATTAAAAAGCCTCTGGTGTCTTATTAAGAAAGGGGTTGTTCTGGATGAAGTGGTGAAAAAACAATTGATCGATAATATCGACAAACTGCAAATTGAATTACCGCCAGTTCCACCGCCACCGGATCCTGCTTTTAGTCCTCAATATTTAAAGAGGATTTACAAAGACCAGGTAGAAGATACCAGGATCGTTCTAAAATATGTATCGGACCTGTCCAATTTTACAGCGTTCTCTTCCTTTACCGGGAAAATTGCCGCGGAAGAATTTAACTGGTCGGATATTCTTGGTAAACTTAAACTGCTGCAATTCAATACGGCGTATGAAGAATGTAAATGCGTTGCACTTAACAGGGAACTGAACAGCATTCACGCCAGTGTAGTTGTTAAAAGACCCAATGGATATTCCGGTGATCTGTGCAGTGCAGGCAGCAGGGAATATGTTGCTTTCTATATGGATTTTGGCGCCGGCTATCAATACATGGGCACCAATTCTGTAGCCGTGCATGATATCAATACCATACCAAAAGATGGGCTGTGGTATAATATTTCTTTGCCGGTAAACCTGCAGCCACACCAGAAAGAATGGTGCATAGCAGGTAAGGCAAAACTAAAAGCCATCTTATCATGGAATAGCGCGCCGCCTGCCAACAATCCCAATTATGTGGCGCCCTACGGCGACTGGGAAGAATGCACCGTTGAAATTAAATCATTGCCGGGTGGCGTAATTCCTGGTAACAGCACCGTTATACTCGAGAAAGTAGGTGGTATGGTGGTAGATGATATCAACAATGCCACAGGTCTGGCAACAACTGCGCTTGCCGGTTCACTGGGTGGCGCATTGAACAGCCCCTTCTATGGTACCATGGAATTGATTGGCCATATCTTCTTTGCATTGCCGGCCATGAGCTATCGCTTCCTGGTAACCAAACCAGGTGGTATTGAATTGCCATTAACAGATACGCAGGTAATAACTACTGACAACCTGGGCATATTTACCGATCACACGTTTAACCCGGGAGCAGACGGATGGATACCTTACCTGCAGACAAGCGTTGTAAATATAGTAGGAGGCTTGCTGGGCCGGTACGGTGCTACCACAGAGGGTAAACACGTTATCCGCATACAGGCGAAAGATTTTTTCAATAATATCTACAACGATCCCAATGGCGCTGTTACCATTACGGTAGATGCCCAGGCGCCCGATGTGCAGATACATATTGATCCTGCCATTGGAGGCGATTGCGCCGACTTTACCACCGGCACAGATATTACAGGCACCTACAGCATGCTGGATGCACACGCCGGATCATTTAGCATTTCCGTAACGCCAGACAATGGCGCCGTGGTAGATGTAGATGGTACGGGTAACAGTGGTCTCAGTTATGTGGCAGGCACTTTACCCAATGGCGGCAAATCGGGCACGTTTGTCATTCATACCGTGAATGTTCCGAAATGCGGTTACAATGTGCGCATCGATGCCTATGACAGAACCATTGTAAGCTCTCATACCATTGGACTTTACAACAATGATATCCAGGGCTTCTGCCTGCGCCTTCCGGGCCAGTGATATGCAGCAATGTTTTATATCGGTATACCTGTGCAGCCTGCTGCCGGGTATACTGATTAAAATAAATGACAACTTTATTTTTTGCAGCAGCCGGTTGAGTTTTTAGCCGGCTGCTTATTGTTTTAATATTCTAAAAATGAAAAGAATCCGTTATTTTTATGCAGCTGATTTTTCTTATTCGTACCTGTGATGGCATTGCATGGTCATCTGTTTAGCAGCACAACAGGCGGTTAATTATTTTAGTCTGTTCCCCATTTGGCATAAGCCCGTTTAATTAGTAGCAGGAACCTGGTCTGGTTTGTTTCCGTTGTTGTCTCGTGGCAATACGAAACAACCTGTTTGGCTGTTCAATGTAATAATTAACCAATAACATGAATTTATTGTACCTGTTATTAAGCGTACCGGCGGTATGGCGCATTACCCATCTCTTTTCAAAAGAGGACGGACCGTTTGACATTATTTTCCTGTTAAGAAAAAAAGCCGGTACAGGATTTTTCGGCAGCCTGCTGGATTGCTTTTATTGTACCAGTGTTTGGGTGGCCCTGCCATTTGGCATATGGCTGGGCGGGAATTGGATAGAGAAATTTTTATGCTGGCTGGCGCTGTCTGGCGTGGCCTGCCTGCTTGAACAGGCAACTGCATCCAAACAAAAACAAGATGAACAGCAGGATACACCCGATTATACAGAAGATTAATTTAAAAATTAAACAATACACATATGTGCAATTGCGGAAATAAAAGAAGCACTTTATCAACACAATCATCCGGAATGCCGCCCGGTAAACAACCGGTACACATTCCTACCCATAAAATGGGCCCCGATATTGGATTTATATACACCGGCCAGTCTGCCCTTTCCGTAACAGGTACGGTTACTGGTAAACGTTACCGGTTTAACAGACCGCAGGATCAGCAAATGGTAGATTTCAGGGATGCGTCCGCTATGATGCTGGTACCGGTATTAAAAAGGGTGCAATGATCTGCTGTTTATAATAATAAGCCCTCAGCTTGTTTTTTTGTAATTGAGAATGGCCCAGGTATTAAAGAAAATAGCAAACGCGGTGATGATAAGAAATTGATATTTTACATCGCTGAACCCACTGCCTTTCAGCACCACCATGCGCATCACCTCTATAAAATATGTAACCGGGTTAAAAGCTGCAATGGTGCGGGCCCATGATGGCATACTGTCTACCGGTGTAAACAGGCCACTCATTAAAAGAAAAATCATGATGAAGAAAAATGCAACGGACATGGCTTGCTGTTGTGTTTCGGAATAGGTAGAAATAAGCAATCCCAGGCCCAGCAATGCTACCAGGTACAGCGAAAGAAAAGCATAGAGTAATGGTATATTACCCACCGGAACAATACCATATACCAGCCTTCCAACAACAAAAAGCCCTACTGAAAAAACGAAAATACCGATTACCCAGAAGGGGATTAGCTTGCCCAGTATAAAATGGTATTTTTTTATGGGCGTTACATTTATTTGTTCTATAGTACCCACTTCTTTTTCCTTTACAATATTCAGCGAGCACATATAAGTGCAAACCATGGTCACCAGCACCACCAGTATGCCCGGAACCATAAAAAATGGATAATATAAAAATGTGTTGAACCAGTTGGAGGCGGTTACTTCAATAACCGGCGATTGACTAAAACGCTGCGGTTGCAGCCAGTCTATGCGTATGCCGTTGTTAAAACCGGCAATAATGGCCGCCAGGTAAGAACCACCCAAACCGGCCTTGGTGCCATTGATTGCATTGATGGCAATAAACAATTGTTGCTTGTTTTCGCGTACCAGTTTCTTTTCAAAATCGTGTGGTATCTCCAGAATCAGGTCTGCCTGGTCATTTTCTATTTGTTTAAATGCCTGGTTGTATGAATCGCAATATCCTGCCAGTTTAAAATACCCGGATGCGGTGATTTTGGAAATCAGCTTCTGTGAATAGCTGGAATGGTCGTGGTCAACAATGGAAATATTGATGTTTTTTACCTCGTAATTGGCTGCCAGTGGCATTATCAGCAGCTGGATCACCGGCATCACAAATATCACCGGCAACAATGATCGGTTTCTGAAGATCTGTTTAAATTCTTTTACCAGCAGGAATCTCAATGTTTTCATTGCAAACGGATTTTAAATTTTTTAAAGCTCACCAGCAGCAGGAAAACAGTCATGGCCAGCAGAATCAGTGTTTCTTTCCATATAACGGCAAAGCCCAGTCCTTTTATCATTATTGATTTTACAATGATATAATACCACCGCGACGGTACAAGATTTGAGATAACCTGCAGCGGCATGGGCATGTTTTCTATCGGAAACATAAACCCGGTAAACAGCATAGTGGGTATGAGCATGCCGAGCAATGAAACCAGCATGGCCGACTGTAACGAATCGGTACTGTTGGAAATGAGCAGGCCCAGGGAGAGCGCCGTTACAATAAACAGGCTGCTTTCTGCAAAAAACAACAATAGGTTTCCATTGAATGGCATGTCAAGCAGAAAAACACTCAGCAGTAAAATAATGGTGAGGTTTATCAGCGACAGTACAAAGTAAGGCACAGCTTTGGAAATTATAACCAGCAAAGGGTTGAAAGGTGATACCAGCAAAACTTCCATGGTGCCTTTTTCTTTTTCCCTTACAATGGAAGCGGATGTCATGAGTACACAAACCAGTAGCAGTACCAGCGCCATTACGCCCGGTACAAAATTGGTGGCTCCTTTTAATTCGGGGTTGTAGAGCATTCTTGTTTCCGGAACCACCTGGTAAGGCAGGGGGTTAAGCCCCGTGATTTCTTTCTGGTAATCGCTTACAATATTGCTGATATAATTGGTGAGGGTAGTTGCAGTATTGGGATCGGAGGCATCGGCAATAACCTGCACAGTGGCCTTATTGAAATGCAGAATGTCTTCATTAAACCCGGCCGGAAAAACAATTACCAATTTTATTTTGCCACTTTTAAATGCCGCTTCAATTTCCTGGTGCGATAAAATGGTCTTTTCAATATTGAAATTGGTACTAACGGCAAGTTTTTCTATGATGCGCTGGCTGGCATTGTCCCTGGCATAATCGCAGATAACAATTTTTGAATTTTTTATTTCGTTGGTAAGTGCAAAACCAAATAAGATGATCTGTGCAATGGGCAGCCCAAACAACAGCAGTAGTGTTTTACGGTCACGGAATACGTGGTAAAACTCTTTCCTTATAAATGTGATAAACTGTTTCATGTGTTTAGATTAATCGGCTGTGCGTTTTGCGCCCCTGGCCAGTTCAAAAAACACCTCATCCATGGAAGCGGCGCCAAATTGTTCCTTTAAATGGGCCGGAGTATCCAGTGCTTTTATTACACCATCCACCATCATGGAAATGCGGTTGCAGTATTCCGCTTCGTCCATATAATGGGTGGTTACAAATATGGTAATGTTCCTGGCGGAGGCCGCATAGATCAGATCCCAGAATTGCCTGCGCGTAACCGGGTCTACGCCACCGGTGGGCTCATCCAGAAAAACTATTTTAGGATCGTGCAGGATAGCTACCGAGAACGAAAGCTTTTGTTTCCAACCCGGCGGCAGTGACCCTACCAGTTTACCAGCTTCATTTTGCAAACCCAATTGCTCAATGAGCATGCTGGTTTTTTCTTTTATCTTTTTATTGGGTAAGCCATAAATACCCGCAAAGAAGCGTATGTTTTCAGTAATGGTGAGGTCTTCATACAAGGAAAATTTCTGGCTCATATAGCCAATGTTTTTCTTTATTTTTTCTGCCTGTTTATACACATCAAAACCTGCAATGGTAGCCTTGCCCGATGATGGAGTGGAAAGTCCGCATAACATTCTCATAGCGGTGGTTTTACCGGCACCATTGGCGCCCAGGAAGCCAAATATTTCACCTGCATATACGTCAAACGTTATTTCATTGGCGGCAATGAAATCGCCAAAGCGTTTGGTAAGTTTTTCTGTTTTTATGACTACTTCTTTCATTTCAGTTGTTCATGAGTTTAATAAAACAGTCTTCCACCGACGGCGTTATTTCTTTTATTTCAATGTGGTCATATTGCCTGGCCTGCAGGTAACCGGTGAGTCTGCCAGCCGCGTTTTCATCCGCATTCCGGAATGTAATGTGATGGTATTCTCCAAAGGCATTGCAGCTTTTGATGTTTTCATTGTTCCGGAGATCGGTGATCAGTTGGCTCATCTGCGAAGCTTTAATAGCATATAATTTCTCGGAGTAGGTACGCGTAATGCCGGCAGGGGTATCCACCGATAATATTTTGCCTCCCTGGATCAATGCAATGCGTTCGCACAAAGTAGCTTCATCCATATAAGGCGTGGAAACAAGGATGGTGATGCCTTCCTGTTTCAATCTCTTCAGCATCTCCCAAAATTCTTTTCTCGAAACGGTATCAACACCGGTTGTTGGTTCATCCAGGAACAATACGGAAGGCCGGTGTATCAATGCGCAGCACAGGGCCAGTTTTTGTTTCATGCCGCCCGATAGTTTACCCGCCCGGCGTGTTTTAAACGGCTCAATCTGCACATAGATATCTTTTATAAGATCATAATTAGCTGCTACAGTAGTATTGAAGAGGGTGGCAAAAAACTGCAGGTTTTCTTCAACAGTCAAATCCTGGTACAATGAAAATTTCCCCGGCATATAACCCACCTGCCGGCGGATTTTGCGGTAATCTTTCACCACATCGCATCCGTTTACCGTAGCGCTACCCCCATTGGGCAATAGCAGGGTGGTGAGTATCCGGAAGATGCTTGTTTTGCCGGCACCGTCGGCGCCAATCAATCCAAAAAGTTCGGCCTTGTTCACAGCAAAAGAAACATCGTCTACGGCTACCAGTTTGTCGCGGTTATAAGTCTTTCTTATATTATTGAGCTGAACGTCTTCCATAACTATAATTTTATTTCTCCGTACATGCCAATTTTATAGCTACCATCGTTCTTCACTTTTATTTTTACCGCGTACACCATATTGGCCCTTTCGTCTTTTGTCTGGATGGTTTTTGGCGTGAACTCCGATTTATCACTTATCCAGCTAACCACGCCTTCCGTTTGCCTGAATCCGCCTTTGCCATCATCTGTATGTACGGTTACTTTCTGGTTGAGTTTTATTACCGGCAACTGGTTACCTGTTATATATGCACGCAGAATAATAGTACTGAGGTCTGCTATTTTATACAATGGTTTCCCCTGTGCGGTTACTTCATTGGCTTCTGCATATTTTGTTAGTACAGTGCCCGTAACGGGGTTGATTATTTTGCATTTTGTCAGCTGGTCGTTCAATTGTTCAATTTGCACCTGCAATGGTTGCAGGTCGCCGCTGATAGAGGAGGATTGTGTTTGCAGTGCAGATACCTGGGCTTCTTTTTGTTTGCCGGTTACCAGTAGTTGCTTGCGGGTTTCGTCTATTTGCGCATTGATATCGTCCAGTTGTTTGGGTGTGGCGGCATCGGCTTTCACCAGGTTTTGGATACGCGTTTGTTCGTGCAGCAGGTTATTTAAACGACTTTGGGTTACGGCTTCCTGCTGGTTGTAATAACCGGTTTGGGCGCTTACATTGGGAATGCGTTTACCCGTTGCCTTTAGTTGCGCTTCCAGTTGCTTTTTCTTCAGGTACAATTGTACACTGTCTATATAGCCAATAAGCTGGCCGGCCTGTAGTGCGGTGCCCTCTTCTGCATTCAGTTGTTTGATTGTTCCAGGCGCTTCCGCCGAAATAATGGTTTCTTCTGCTTCAAATGAGCCGGAAGCATCAAAGGCGTTTGTATTGTTATTGCAGGAACTGATGGCCACCAGCAGTATGGAAACAAATGTTATTGCCATGGTTGGTTTCATTGTAATAAGTTTTATTTGGTATTAATTGCCCGAAGTTGTTTGATAATTAAATTGTGCCAGCAACAGCTGTACCTGGTGTAAAAGCATGTTTTGCCGCGCCTGGTCTTCTGCGTTTACATAGGTGAGGTAGTCGATGCTGGTAATGGTACCATTTTCCAACTGACTGGCGGATGTCTGTTTTATTTTTTCACGCAGCCGGATAATGTCTTTGTCGGTAGTTATCAGTTCATTGAATTTTTGTAGTTCACTGTTCTGTTGCGACAATACCATGCGGGTATTTAAAAGAAAAGTTTCTTTCTGTACATCAAGAACATCCTGGTTTATTTTGAGGATCGCTTTCTCTTTTTTTGCCGTGTAAAGCCCGGTGAAATTCCAGTTCAGTTTCAACCCGCCAATATAATACCCTGCAAAATCATTGCTTAACATATTCAATGCGGGCCTGCCAATGCCGCCCTGGGCAAATAAACCGAGCCGGGGCAGGTTTTTTGCCCTGATCAGTTTGTCCTGTATATCAATACTTTTTTTCTGTACTTCATACAATTGCAGTTCGGGGCGGTTGATGGCAGGCGTTATGGTGACTGATGCGGGCTGTATAATTTTTGTTTGTGCGGTTACAGGCTGATTTATAAAGACAGACAACATATCTGTGTATCCTTTCCGGTTTGCTTTTAATTCAATTTGCCGCTGTTCTGTTTTCAGCAGTTCTGCCTGCAGTACATCTGCGCTGCTTTTCAGTGCTGTGCCGCCGGCAATGGATGCATTGGCTTTTTCTATGCCCGATTGGATATCTTTTTTTAAAAGTTCTAATTGCTGCGCCTGGGCATCCAGCAATAGTATGCCAAAATATAACTGGTTAACGCGTTCCCTGAGTTTGTATAATTCTACCGTTAATTTCTGCGCTTCCGTTGCCGCATTTGCGCTGGCCAGCTGTTTTTGCTGTTGAATGGTAAAACCGTCTGTGAGCGGCTGGTAAATTTCGCCATAAGCTTTGTACTGGTCTTTGCTGAGCACCGGAATGGTGGTGTTGGGCAATGTAATGGGTATCTGTGTAACGGCCGACTGGTAAGTGCCCTGGCCGCTGACGCTTAATTGTGGCAGCCATCCTTTAGAAATATTTTCCAGTGTATATTCTTTGGTTTTTTCAATCAGCGAAAGTTGCCTGGCCAGGGGATAATTTTTGTTGGCCAATTCGTAACAGCGCTCAATGGTAAGCGTGACAGTATCCTGCGCCGGGCTAACCAGTGAAAACAGCAAAGTGCAGGCTGCCAGCAAAAGCTGTTTGTGTAAATGCGGTAGTCGATTGCTTGTAAACATCTTGTTTATAATTTAATTGAATCCGTTGGCTGGCTGCATACCATGAAAGTTATTTTGCTTTCAGTGCGGCCTTTATCCAGCGGGGTATTAATTTTTTTCTTTCCAGCATAAGGTTGTTAAAATCCTTGTCAGATACTTCTCCGATTCCTTTCAGCAATGGCTTTGCTACAAATGGAAAGGCGGTCATGCTAAGCAGGTTCATTATTAAATGCAAAGGGTGTATGGCTGTTATTGTTCCGTCTTTTACTTCCTGTGTGAATTGTTTTATAAAGTGCGACTTCAGGATCATTTCAATGGCACCTATTTTTGAGAAAAGCGTTTCCGGGCTGGACCGCAACTCACTCAGCATAAAAATGGGAATGCCCGGGTTCCGAAGCAGTAGTTCTATATGCCTGTCCGCAAATATTTCAATCTTACTGTCGAGCGTTGTTTGTGTGTCGTTGAAAATATCCAGCAGGGATTTAGCAAAGCCCTGCAATGTCTCCAGCATAATAATATCAAAAAGCTTTTGTTTACTGCGGAAATAGTAGTTGAGGAGGGCCAGGTTAATTCCCGCTTCTTCTGCTATATCGCGGGTGCGGGTGGCGGCAAAACCTTTTTTATGAAACACCATGCGGGCGGCATTTTTTATCTTTTCTTCCGTGCTGTCGCCACTGGCAGGTTTTGCTTTCACTGTTTTTGCTGGCTTGGTCGTTTTCATACAGCAAAGATATAAGTGGTTTTTTATCTTAAACAAAGGATTTAATCAGATGATTAAAAACGAGCATAAAATGCATGTTTCAGGGGGTAAATGGTAAAGCGGGGCCGGCAAACCGGCGCAGGAAGCTGGATAATTGTGGGGTAGGATGGTGGGTTACAGCAGTATTTCGTTTACATGTTTGTGAATATTGCCGGCTATTTTGTCTAACGGCAGGTCATTTTCGTCTCCCCCAAAAGGGTCTTCCACTTCTTCGGCAATGATTTCCAGACTGGCCAGTACATAAAAGACAAAAGTTACGATTGGGATGATAAAATAACCGAGCGAGAATACATAGCCAAACGGCAGCGTAATGACATAGAAGAAAATGAATTTTTTTATAAAAGCGCTGTATGAGTAGGGGATAGGCGTGTTTTTGATTCGTTCGCAGGCGCCGCAAATATCAGTAAACGAGATCAGTTCGGCATTGAGTACAATCAGCTGATCGCCATTGATTTTTCCTTCCGTGTACAATTGCTGGATGTGAGCGAATAATAGTTTAGCCACCTGGTTGGGTACATGTTTGTCTTTATTGATTTGGTTTTCCAGGTGTTCGTCATTGTCGAACAACGATATCCGGGTGGTCTCATGGCCCAGGTGTTTTTTGAGCGCATAGGCGTATGCGGGTATTATTTTTCGAAAAAAACTTTTGCTGGTATGGTCGTCCGCAGGCAGCATGACAGCCAGTTTGATGGCCAGGTTGCGGCTGTTGTTAACCAGTGAGCCCCATAGTTTTCTTCCTTCCCACCACCGGTCATAAGCTGTATTGGTACGAAAAACAAGCAGCATCGATATAACAAAACCCAGCAGTCCATGCAATACCGGGATGCTTTTTACATGACTGCTTTCCGGAAGGTGCAGCCATTCTGTTTCAGCAAGGGTTACCAGGCCTGCATAAACAGCCACGCCAATTAATAAAGGCATCAGGCGGCGGATGGTATCCGATTTATGCAATTTAAAAAGGAAAATAAACCAGTCTTTTGGGTTGTAATTTATCATAATGCAATTTCTGATTTTGAGAATTTGTGATTTTGAGATTTGCTGCTTCGGGCTTTTGTGATTTATTAAGTTTGTGCCACCAAATGAAATCAATAAATCTCAAAATCTCAAAATCAGCAATATCATATCACTGTATTTGTTCCAATTTCTTGATCCATTTTCTTAAAAAATAAAGTGGAATAATTCCAAAAATTCCGAATGAACAATCGATGCATTTCCAGTAAAATGGAATGCCGCGTACCGATCCGGCAATAAAAGCAAGTGGAATCACGGCAATACAGGCCAGCATACCCCATTCTATCACCCAAATATTTTTTACCGGGTCTTTCAGCGGACCTATGAAAAAAAGTGCAATAACAATATGAGCAAAGGCCAGCCAGTCGTACCCATAGGCCAGCATGGGATAACGGATATTGGTATCGTGCAGGGCGTTGTATACCGTGGTAAGAAATGCAGCCAGGGCCTGCGGCATGCTGTTGCTAAAACCAAGCAACCATTTCAATTCCGTTTCCAGTGGAAATGCAGTAATGCCGCTGATGGCAATGGCAATCATAAAAAAGACAATGGTAAACCGTATCCGGGTCAGCAGTTTTTTACGGGAAGGGATGGTTTGCATGCCATGAAATTAAGTAATTAATAAGCCGGATGAATCCAGATAAGGCTATAAACTAATCATCCTGTTTTATTTTATCGATGGCATTTAGGAGGCCGCCGCTGAATGCATCATCTGCCAGTTGCCAGAACATGATACCGTTTAGTTTATTCTTTAAAGCATACCTGGTCTTGGATTGAACAGACAAGCTGTCGTCGTAAGTGGCCAGTAATCTCCGTTGCGTATTGAATGCATAGGGTGCATGGGCAATACTATCCCAGTATTGTACAAATCCGTTTGCTGCACTCAGTGTATCGGCAATCCGTTTAAAAGAAAATCCATGAGAAAATTTTCCGGGCAGGTAGAGGCCATTGTTGGTGGTATCGGTTACTTCAAAAAGCCTTCCGTAAAATGCTGCGCCGATAACAATTTTGCTGGCAGGTACGCCCGCTCCCAGCATCATTTGCACGCCATTGTCGGCCGATTCTTTCTGATTTGGCGTTGAATATAACGGTGTATGATGACCGCTAACGGTACTGAAACCGCTTACCAGGTCGTAACTCATCAGGTTTACCCGGTTTATTTTTTTCATTACTTTTTTCCACTCAATGGCTGAATCTATAAATTTGGTGAATCCGCCGGCGGCGAAACTGATTTCATTTTTGTTGCCCAGTTTTCTGCGGAGTTGTTTTACCAGTTGGGTAAATGCAGGTTTGTCGGCTGCTTCATACGGATGACCGGGAAAGCCTTCAATGGCAGGATATTCCCAATCCAGGTCTATGCCATCTGTACCAAAGTAATGGTTGAGATCTCTTACGGAACGGGCAAACTCCTTTCTGCCTTTTTTGGTAGCAAAAACGGGTGAACAGGTTCTGCAACCGCCCCAACCGCCCAACGATAATATTATTTTCAGTTGCGGGTTGCGGCTTTTTAATGCTACCATTTTCTGAATGGTGGCGCTGTCGCGCGCATTGCCTACAGATAACTGGTTTCCTTTGAGGTGACAAAAACAAAATATGAGGTGGGTCAATTTTTCCGCTTCAAAACTATCGATCATGGTTGTGCGACCAGCATAGTAAGCAATCACCGCCAGCGGTTTACCGGAATCGTTTTTTTGAGCGTGTGTTTGATGAAAGATAAAGCCAGTCAATGCCATCAAAAGCGTGCGATAAATCATATCAGTTGGTTTTAGCAATAAAATATCCAGTAAATGGCGGCGGACTAAATTAAAAAAAGACGGGCAAATGCATCGATAAATTATAGTAATGAATGTTAGTTTTCCTTCTGTAAAGAGCCATTTAAGCAGATTCGGGCCGCCAATGTTAAATATTATACACAATTAAGCCCTGCCAGCCTCAACACAGGCCCTCTTATTTCGTTTCTACGCTTACTTGCATTACCTTTGCATCCTCAATTGAAAAACCGCTAATTAATGATCGCAATACTAATATTTTTCTTTTCACACTGGTTTTTATCACTGTTCTTCCATACCTTTTTTCTGCACCGGTATGCGTCTCACCAGATGTATACAACGGGTAAAAAAAGAGAACGGTTATTTTATTTCCTTACCTGGTTTACGCAGGGTTCCTCTTTTTTAAATCCGCGCGCGTATGCTGTATTGCACCGCATGCACCATGTGTACAGCGATACAGAAAAAGACCCGCATTCGCCTCATTTTTTTAAGGATGTATGGCATATGATGATCCATACCAAAGAAATTTACCAGGCTTTTTTAACCGGTAAAGAATTACCTGAACCACAGTTTACGGAAGAATACCTGCCGGTATGGGCAAATCTGGATAAAATCGGCGACAGCATGATTACGCGAATTCTTTTTGGCGTGGCATATACTGCGTTTTATGTTTATTTTGCTCCCAGCGCCTGGTGGTATTTATTATTACCCATTCATTTCCTGATGGGCCCCATACAGGGCGCTATCGTAAACTGGTGCGGTCATAAATACGGGTATTCCAATTTCAACAATGGCGACCATTCACGCAACACGGAACCATGGGGATTGCTGCTGATGGGCGAACTGTTTCAGAACAATCACCATAAATACCGCAATAGTCCCAACTTTGCCAAAAAATGGTTTGAATTTGACCCCACTTATATTATCATGACACTAATGCACGGAACGCGTATCATCCGGCTTAAAAAGACATAGGATATTATATCATTTATAAAAAAACCTGCAGCGTTTGCCTGCAGGTTTTTTTATTGGAATGATTTCATCAGCCGGTCGGCTCGTAACAATCGTAATTGCGCTGGCGGAAAATCTTATCGTCTTTAAATTCAAAGATGGTGCATATATGGGCTTTAAGAACCTGGCCCTGTTTCAGCCTGCCTACTTTTACTTTCAGTTCGCCTGTCCAGGTATATTCAGCTATCACGGTATCGTTTGTTTCATAAAACTGGGTGGGTTCAAACCGCTGGTACGACAGCATTTTCTTACCGGCTTCCGCTCCTTCTATTAAGTTGGTAAAGGTCCGTTTTCGAATAGTGGGTATCATGAGGTTGGGATATTCAGTTTGTTCTATACCGGCGTGCAGTATTTCCCTGTATTCGTTTTCACTGGTGGTAAACCATTGCAGCAAGTTGAAAAACCTTTTGATGCGTTCTGTTTTGTTGGTCATGGCAGGCAATTTAATCGTCAATTAATACACAACTAAAATAACACCTTTTATTTTAAAAACATATAGTTGTGCAGGTTGTCTGAGGGTTGCATTCGGAGGTTATGCCGCAGGTTACTCCCACAGGTTACTCCCACAGGTTACACCTGTGGTTACGCAAATTTAACGCCGCTGGGGTTGTGATTGCGTCAAAAAAAAATCAGCAGGCCGGCTGCTGATTTTGAAATATTAAATTCATCCTGGTTTTTATTTTATGCACTGCAGGTAACACAACCCTCTTCCATACTACAGGTACCACCGGTCAGCAGGCTTTCATCTACAATCTCTGCAACACCAACCTGTACGGTGGCGGCGTCTATCAGCGGCTCATTGGTTTTGCCGCCCTGTTTCTCCACTGTAAACTGTACCGCCTGTGATGCCGCTTTGGTGCGCAGGTAATACATGCCAGTCTTCAATCCTTTTTTCCAGGCGTAGAAATGCATAGATGTGAGTTTGGATGTATTGGGGGCATCTATAAAGAGGTTCAGCGACTGGCTCTGGCAAATAAACGCGCCCCTGTCTGCGGCCATATCAATAATGGCTCTTTGCTTAATCTCCCACACTGTTTTATAGATGTCTTTAATGGCTGCGGGTATGGCTTCAATCTGCTGCACGGAACCGTTGTGCTGAATGATATTGTTTTTCATTTCATCGTTCCACAAATTCAGTGCTACCAGGTCTTTCAACAGGTGTTTGTTTACCACCACAAATTCGCCGCTCAGTACCCGTCTTACATATATATTGGAAGTATAGGGCTCAAAGCATTCGTTGTTGCCCAGTATTTGCGAAGTAGATGCGGTGGGCATCGGGGCGAGCAATAATGAATTTCTTACGCCATGTTTTAAAACGGCCGCTTTCAGTGTATACCAGTCCCAGCGCAGTGAGGGTTCCGTGTTCCACATATCGAACTGGAAGATGGCTTTCGAAACCGGTGACCCGGCATACGTTTCATAAGCGCCTTCTTTTTCCGCCAGGTCTTTACTAGCCGTCATGGCAGCAAAGTAAATGGTTTCAAAAATTTCTTTATTGAGTATCCGGGCCTTTTCACTCTCAAATGGCAGGCGCAGCAATATAAATACATCCGCCAGTCCCTGTACACCCAGTCCAATAGGGCGGTGCCTTAAATTGGAATTGCGCGCTTCCTCAACCGGGTAATAATTATTGTCTATAATCCTGTTCAGGTTAATAGTGGCCTGGTAGGTAACATCGTATAATTTCTGGTGGTCGAACTGGTGGTCGGTTACAAACCTGGGCAATGCCAGTGAAGCCAGGTTACATACCGCTACTTCATCGGGCGATGTAAACTCCATTATTTCTGTGCAAAGATTGGAGCTTTTAATGGTTCCCAGGTTCTGCTGGTTGCTTTTGCTGTTGGCAGCATCTTTATACAGCAGGTATGGTGTGCCCGTTTCTATTTGTGCATCCAGAATGGCGAACCAGAGTTCCTGTGCCTTGATGGTTTTTCTTGCTTTGCCGGCAACTTCATATTTTGTGTACAATTCTTCAAATGCCTCGCCCCAGCATTCGTGAAGACCAGGCGCTTCATTAGGACAAAACAAACTCCATTCTCCATCTGCTTCCACGCGCTTCATAAAAAGGTCGGGTATCCAGAGTGCATAGAACAGATCCCTGGCCCTCATTTCTTCTTTGCCATGGTTCTTGCGGAGATCTAAAAATGCAAACACATCTGCGTGCCAGGGTTCCAGGTAAATGGCGAATGCGCCTTTGCGTTTTCCGCCGCCCTGGTCTACATAACGGGCCGTATCATTAAAAACCTTGAGCATGGGTATGATACCATTACTGGTGCCATTGGTGCCGCCAATATAACTACCGGTGGCGCGAATGCCATGAATGGCAAGCCCTATACCACCCGCGCTCTGCGATATTTTTGCAGTTTGTTTCAGGGTATCATAAATTCCGTCTATACTGTCTTCTTTCATGGTGAGCAGGAAGCAGCTGCTCATTTGCGGTTTGGGTGTACCTGCATTGAATAAAGTAGGTGTGGCGTGTGTAAACCAGCGTTCACTCATGAGGTGATAGGTCTTTATAGCGCTTTCAATGTCTTCTTTGTGAATGCCGATGGCAACACGCATGTACATGTGCTGCGGGCGTTCCACCACTTTGCCATCCAGTTTCAGCAGGTAAGATTTTTCCAGCGTTTTGAAACCGAAATAATCAAAACCGTAGTCACGGTCGTAGATGATGGTAGAATCCAGCAGTTCCGCATTGTCGCGGATAATATCCCATACATCATCTGCCAGTAAAGGCAGGTATTTACCGGTTTTGCTATCAGTGCATTCAAACAACAGCTTCATAGTATGCGAAAAGCTCTTGATGGTATTTTTATGCAGGTTGCTTACCGCAATTCTGCTGGCCAGCAATGCATAATCCGGATGTTTGACCGTTAATGAAGCGGCCGTTTCTGCGGCCAGGTTATCCAGCTCGGTGGTGGTAACACCATCGTACAGGCCTTCGATAACCTTTTTGGCAACATCAATAGAATTTACAAACCGTCTTTCCAGGCCATAGCATAGTTTTTCAATGCGGGCAGTGATCTTATCGAATTTAACGCTCTCGCGTTTGCCGTTTCTTTTTACTACAAACATGTTCTTATAGTTATGAGTTATGAGTTATGAATTATGAATTATGAGTCATGAGTTATGAGTTATGAGTTGAGCGTAATGAGTTGATCGTTATAGTGTATTGTTCGCGAAGCAACTCATAATTCATAATTCTTAACTCATCATTATCAGAAGTCTTCATCTACTGAAAAAGCCTGCGATTCTTTTCCGGAGAGTACACCCGATTTCTGGTAATCGCCGACTCTTTTTTCAAAGAAATTCGTTTTGCCTTCCAGTGATATCATTTCCATGAAGTCGAACGGATTGGTGGCATGGTATACTTTTGCGCAACCCAATTCACCCAGCCAGCGGTCTGCCACAAATTCGATGTACTGCTGCATCAGTTTGGCGTTCATGCCAATCAATGCAACCGGTAATGCTTCTGTAATAAATTCCTTTTCTATTTCCACCGCATCGCGGATAATACCGCTCACCTGTTCTTCCGGTAATTTTTCATTGAGCATGCTATACAGCAGGCAGGCAAACTCGCAATGCAGGCCTTCATCGCGGCTGATGAGTTCATTGCTGAACGTAAGGCCCGGCATCAGTCCTCTTTTCTTGAGCCAGAAAATGGAGCAAAAACTGCCGCTGAAGAAAATACCTTCCACGGCGGCAAATGCCACCAGTCTTTCCGCAAAATTGCCGTTGTCTATCCAGCGCAATGCCCATTCCGCTTTTTTCTTTACTGCGGGTACGGTATCTATGGCATGAAACAGCCGGTGTTTTTCTGCTGTGTCTTTTATATAAGTATCAATCAGCAAGGCATAGGTCTCTGAGTGAATGTTTTCCATCATAATCTGGAAGCCATAGAAACACCTTGCCTCCGGCAATTGCACTTCACTCATAAAATTCACAGCCAGGTTTTCATTTACGATGCCGTCGCTGGCTGCAAAAAATGCCAGCACATGAGATATAAAATGGCGCTCACCGTCATTCAGTGAAGCCCAGTCCTGCAGATCACTGCTGAGATCAATTTCTTCAGCTGTCCAGAAACTGGCTTCATGCTTTTTATATTGCTCCCATATTTTGGGGTATTTGATAGGAAGAATTACAAAACGATCTTTGTTTTCTCTCAATAAGACTTCATTTTCAGGCGCCATGGTATACCAGTTTATAATAGTTGAATCTTATTTCAGGTGGGGGAGACGGGGTGCTGATTACATCAGGAAATAATTTCCTTTTGTAGCCAGTTCACTGCCTTTCACCCGAAAGCGTAAAACTTTTTTTGCGATACGGCAGGTCTTCTGACTTTCCTGCTTTCTGAAGCCTTCCCGTGCAGCCATTGCAACATGCAGCTAACTAACACAGTGGCTTGGATTTTCAGAAAGTTGACACCCTCGGCGTCTCAGGATTTACAGCTACGGGGATAGTTCCGGATTTACGCCGGATTCCCTTTTAATTCCGCAATAAAGAATGTATTGCGGCAACCATATTCACATCACAACATTACTAATCAATATTAAATTAATGTGAAGGATTTATGCACCTGTTGTTAAAAACTAACAAGACCTGTATTGGCAGTGGGTTTACAGCGTTTGTTGATAAAAATATTTTATTTTCTCCTCAGGGCTTCAATTGGTAAACAATGGCCTCGTAAGGGCGGAGTTTGTTGTCCCGGGCAGGTGTGGGATAGTTACCCAGCAGGCGTTTTGCCCCATTTGTAGTAAATCCGGTATACACGGCGGCAGCCTCTTTTGTAAAATTGAGCAATACCAGTATTTTTCTGCCCGCACCCTCACGGGTATACGCGTATACAGCCGGGTTATCCTTATCCAGCAGTGTATATTTTCCATACACCAGTACCGGGTTTACTTTTCGCAGCTGTATGGCTTTCCTGAAATAATTGAGCACAGACTGCGGGTCTTTATTTTGCGCAGCTGCGTTAACGTTAGTAAAGCTGGGGTGTACGTTTATCCAGGGATCACCGGTGGTAAAACCTGCATGCCTGCTGGCATCCCACTGAAAAGGGGTACGCCCGTTGTCGCGGGATGCATATTGCTGCAATGCCAGGTATTGCATGGTATCGCCGCCTGTATTTTTTACCGCGGTATAACCATTGATGGTCTGCACATCGCGGTAATCTTCAATACGGCTAAATTTAATGTTTATCATACCCAGTTCGTCTCCGTTGTAATAATAGGGAGTACCCCGCATAGTCAGGATAAAAGTGGTCAGCATTTTTGATGAAAGTTCCCTGAATGCCGGACTATCATTGCCGTAACGGGTTATCATTCTTGCATTGTCGTGGTTGGCAAGAAATATAGATTGCCAGCCTTTTTGCGCAAAGGCGCTGTCCCACCGGGTAAAATTATTTTTGAATGCGGCAAGGCTATACCCTTTGGGATCGCTGGCCAGGTCAATGCCATCGAAAGGGTAGGCCATGTTCAGTTCATGGCGTTCGGAGTCTACCAGGTTATGGGCATCTTCAAAACTGCTGCCGGCGCCTTCGGCCACGGTCATCAGCGGGTACTTGCTGAAGACTTCTGCATTCATCTCTTTTATATAATCATGCAGGCCGTTGCGCATAGCATAGTATTGAACGATATTTTTTTCATAGCCCTGCGGCAGCAGCGGAAAGCTGGAATCTTTTGCCACAAACTGGAAAGCATCCATCCTAAAGCCGTCGATGCCTTTATTGGCCCAGAATTTCATGATATCATGTACTTCCTTTCTTACCTGCGGATTCTCCCAATTGAGATCGGGCTGCTTGCGTGAGAAATAATGAAGGTAATATGCATTGGTGGCAGAATCATATTTCCAGGCGTCGTGCTGCACATCAAAAAAACTCCAACGGTAAGTTGGTTTACCGCGTTCTGCATTCCACCAGTGATAATAATTGCGGTAGGCGCTATTGCGAGAACTCCTGGATTGCTGAAACCAGTAATGCTCATCACTGGTATGGTTTACCACCAGGTCCATTACCAGCTTTATGCCACGGGCATGCAATCCTTTCAGCAACAAATCAAAATCTTCCATGGTGCCAAAATCTTTCATGATACCGCGGTAGTTGCTGATATCGTAACCATTGTCGTCATTGGGCGATTCATAAACAGGGTTTAGCCATATTACGTCAACGCCCAGGCTTTTGAGGTAATCCAGTTTGGATATGATGCCTTTGAGATCGCCGATGCCATCTCCGTCACTGTCTTTAAAACTTCGCGGGTATAACTGGTATACCACAGCTTCCTTCCACCACTGGCGATCTGTAAATGTATTTTTTTGCGGTTGGGCAGACAGGTGTATGGAAAGCATAATTAATGCAATCGATACTGCAAAAATGTACAGACGACATTTCATACGGCTGTTAATTTTTCACATGCATGTTTAATACCCTGTAAAAGGTACAAAACATTTACCTGTGATGGCCTGTTTCTGCGTCCGGCCGTTAATGAGTATCGGGTAATTTTTCGGCCAGGTAGAGGTAAGGCGGATGAAAATGATGCGGGAAAAGACTGGTAGTGCTTTCCGGAAATTTTGTGAAGTATACCGAATCCGCCAATAGCACAATGGTATTGCCGGCCCTTACATAGTGATTGCTTTGGTAGTAAGGGGGCGGTTTAAACCCTGGCAACAATTTTTTTACTGATTTGGATACCATTTTGCCGAGGTAGTTCTGGTAACGGCGTTGTGCCGCTTTTGTTGGATTGTCTAAACGGCTGTATACATACCTCAGCGCAATGTTCTTTGGAAACTTCATTTTATTGATCATCTTTTTTGCACCAATAAAAGGGTTGCTGTTATTATAGTCGCTGGTGGTTTGTATAGACATAGGTGTTTCCGGTACCCAGTCGGCCGAGTTTACCACATTATATGCCCAACCATATTGCGTCATAGCCTCATACTCATAGGCAAAATAAAGATTACCCGGTTTTGGGCCGGCGCTGCAATACGTTTTAAAACGAATATCCGCTGGCAGCAATTGTTGTTTTTGCAGGTTATACAGGTAAGCAGTCAGTAAAAATGCAATTGCACCGCCCTGGCTATGCCCCATTATTATCATGTCTTTTATACCGGCTTTATAACAGGAATCAATTTTGGGCAGGATGTCTTTTGATAGAAAAGCCATGCTCAATAACCAGCCTACATGTACGGCTGCCTTTGGGTTCGATGCCAGATGATAACTGAATATTTCCTTGTCGCTTATCTGCAACTGGCCTTTGGCAGGCACCATAGCAGCATAAAAATTGCCCAGCCAGCTAACAGCCTCCACCGTGGTACCACGCAGGCTTATTACAGCCGTATTGTTAGAATCTGCCCATAGATCCCAGAGGTTGCCCAGGCCCATCACCGGCGACTGGTACAGCATCCTGAAATGCTGCGGTTGGGCAATGGTGTTGTAATAGGCGGGCGAGGCGGTGGTTCTGGCAGAAAGTTTCAGCAATTCAATATATTCCTGTTTATTAAAACCCGGGTGAAGCGTTTGCGCAACCATGCCGGTCTGTAATAAAAAGGATACTGCCAGCAACAGGCAACTGATTTTATTTGTATGTTTTGTCATTTTGATATTTTAAGTGCAGGCATAACGGTACGGTGCAGTTTTTTTTAGCTATGGCTGAATACCAAAAAGTATTTCCCGGTTACGTATCCAGATAGCCTGGTCGGTAAGCTTATCAGACCGCCGCGCAAAATGAAGACTGCCCAGGTTCAATGCAATGGCCGATCCGGTTAAAATATTCCCCAGCGTAGGATTGTTTTTTCTTACCACGATGCCAGTTACCAGTACACCAACGCCGGTTACGGAAAGCAGGCCTCCAAAGAGCCGATCGGCTTTTGCTTTACGGTAAAGCTGGTTGGTGGTGTAGGAAGTAAATTCTTTTTTGAGAGCCCTGTAACTAATCTGGTTATTGCCTTTGTAGTAAAACCTGCCTGCAGTATGCAGGGTGGCATTGTCGTAGATTTGCATATGCTGGTCGGTGGACTGAGCAGCAGACTGTTTTGTTACGGCCATACAGCAGACGAATAAAAGCAATGCCGCTAACAGGTGGCCATGAAAATACTTTTTCATATATTTTGGTTTTAAGGTTTGACTGTTTTTTTATTTCCACCATTACCATTCACCACATCTGCCCATTCATCACAGTAGCACATTTGTCAAATTTTCCGCTCACCATTGCCCCAATAGTTGTTTGCCGGTGATTATAATCTGGCGGTAGGGTTCCTTATTAAAAATATCATCTGCCTGCAAGCACGCAGACAACCACAGCAGTAAGAAAAATAATACAATAAAGGAAATGCCCGGCAGGGTAATAACAGCCAGCTGCTTATTGTATAACTGTTCTAAACGATAAACAATCATGTAATTTATCAGTTAGTCAAAACACAGCCCTGAATTTCCGCAATACATGCGATGGTTATTGGGTGAATGACTTTATTTTAAAGTTAGTTTTTTTTGCGATACGTTTTGAAGACCCTGCCGGATTTGCGAAAAACAGTCCTGCGGCAAGGCAAATGATATAGGTGTATGTATGTACGTTAGGTATCGGTGCAGTAGCGAATGCCTGTAGTTTTTGCCGGAAACCGGCGATGGCCTATTTAACTGTTGCAATATTGAACGGAACACTTAAAAAACAGTAAACAAAAGATGGCCTTTTTTCACTATTAAGTGTGCAGTGTGAAAGTAGTGTCATCAAATAAGCCGCGGAAGAATATTACCGGGGATGCGCATTTAATCGAGTCCTGTTCTTGTAAAAATACCAGGATAGTGAACCACCAGCCCGGCATCATCAACCGTTAGTATAGCAGAAAAATCATTGATGGTATTCTCGTATTTGTAAGTGGTGTCGGATAATTTTGTATATAACTGGTCTATGCGCCTGGTTTCTTGTTTCAGCACATCGATATATAAAACCGTTATCCGGTGTTTTTCATTGATAGCCGGCATCAGCCGTTTTATGGGCAGCGTATTGGTGAACGGTGTAAGTGAAATATCTATATCAAAACAATGATCGTAACCAGGTTCCTCATTGCTCTCTATGGTCCATTTGCCTTCGCCGTTGCTTTCGGCACGCAGATCAAAATTTTTTTCACCAATCCTGCTTTTGATCTCAAACGACAATGTCTCCCATCGTTGGTTTAATTGTATAAAGTAATCAACGGCAAAATTCTTTCCTTCCCCAAACCCTTTGATAACGCCATTGACACCGGTTCCATTGTTGTTGGAAGTAATGTGGCAATCTTCCACGGAATGATACAGCAGGCCCTTCCAGCCAATATGTGTTTGCATGGTTTTTATTTTTTCGGTACACGGGCAATTGTTCATGGGCAATGCTTTCTGCACATGCCATCAAATTTATTACCAATTTTTTTTTAGGCAGGAAGCAGCGCCCATGGTAATGCCGGAGTTTCCGGCATTCTCCAATGGTTGCAAGTATGCATGTAGAGATGGTTGTGCGGATTGACAGGTAAATGCATCCGCAAGTGCAGGAAATCCCGAATAACGGGCCGGTCATAGTAATTTCTCCGGTAGTTTATCAAAAAATAACCAGGGATGCGCTGGCCTTGCAGGGGCTTGTAGTCCGGGAAGTGAATTTTTATTTTGCAGCCTGCACAACAGGTGCGGCTGATTTCTGTTTTCGCGGTGTATAATATTTTTGCATGAACTGCTTTTTATTATCCGTATAAGCGGTAACAGCGCCGATCATACTTAAGAATTTTATATAGTACCATGCGAAGTCTATCTGGTATGATAAAAACCCCGAACGCGCGCTTTTGGGGTAGAGGTGATGATTATTGTGCCACTCGCCGGCTACAATGCCCGGCCACAGCTGGTTTATAGACATATCATTGCGGTTGTAGTCAGTGTGCTCCTGTCTTTTATCTTTTCCTTTACCGTGACCCTCATAATTAAAGGTTCGTACACCAATAGCCCATACGCCTGCTGCACCAAACAATGCACAAGCCAGTCCGGGACCGCCAATGCTATAAAACACAAAAAACCAGAAGCCCCAGTTTAATACAATCCCACCGATGGTGCGCAAAGGATTGGCCAGAGAGCTCCATTGCTGGTATTGGGCATACGAATTGGATATCTGCCCGGTATGTTTCATCAGGTGAACACAACGGTTGTATGATTGCGCATCCATTTGGCGGTTAATGGGTTGGTGGTTTACATCTGCCAGGAAACAATACAGGAAACCGCCGGTTGCATTATAGGGGTCGCCCGGTTCATCTGATTTGGCATGGTGTACATGATGTGAAATAACATATATTTCTTCCGGTATAATTTTGAGCGTGATGTTTTGCGTGATGAAACGCCAGAAATTATTGCGGAACTTAAAAGCGCGGTGAGTACAGTAGCGGTGGTACCATACTGTGCCATGTGAGCCCATAATAACCATGCTGTATACAAATGCTACAATGAGCAGTTTAATACTGAAATATTTAAAGATAAAGAACGATAAGAAAACGCCCAGAGCAGCCACCATCATCCAGCTAGTAAACGACAACCAGTTTTTTTTGTCTTTAAAAACATTTAACCTGGAAAAAAATTCACGGAAGATAGTCGCAGGATTTGGTTTTGATAAATTGCCGGCTTGATCTTTCCAGCCATAGGAAGGTGGTTCTAAAACATTGTCAATAAATGGCATGCGGGGCTATTTAAGTTAATAAACGATAATAGTAACCCGCATAAGATAAGCTTATTAACCAGTAAATCCGGCATGTGTAGAAGAAAACTGACTTATAAGTCAACTATTATGACACACAAGGCCACATTTAACGATTTCAGAACCATTTGATGGCATAAACGCTATGAAATAGTGGCTTATAACGGCTGGAAAAGTTTGGATGAAATTGCCGCGGCTATCCTTACAAATTGCTAATTTAACCGTACCCCCAGAGGCGGGTTTCATGGTAAAATCTACACCAGGCTCACCAGCTTTTCATATTCTTGTTCCAGGTTATCAGATTGAAAAGCAGTATGTGGTACGCCTGCAACAAAAAGTGCTTTTTGAAACACTTTTGGTCCGGCAATAATTTGGTTCCATCCGGTGCATCCCCCGTTAACCACAGTCAGTTTTTTATATTGTATAAAATTCCAACACCTTATCCTGGTCATCTGCCATGATACTGGTCAGCTTTATTTTCATTGGTAAAATTTTAATGAAATTTAAAGTGATTTTATAAATTAACAATCACTGCCACAAATGTTATCGGGCCGTTGTCTGCACAATTGTCTGCAGGATTCGCAAGACCCGCTGCATTACTGTTAATGCTATTCCCTTTTTTACTCCTGGCCTCTTAACTCTCCGCTGCTTTTTTCAGATCGGCAATGATGATTTTATCCATTTGCATCATAGCCTGCATTACCTTTTGCGAAACACCTGGTTCTTTACTGCTCATCAATTGTCCCAGTGCAGTTGGAATGATTTGCCACCACAACCCAAATTTATCCTTCAGCCAGCCACACTTCGATTTGGCACCGCCTTCAGAAAGTTTTTCCCAAAACATATCCACTTCTTCCTGTGTTTCACAATCCACAAAAAAAGAAATGGCTTCAGTAAAAGCAAACATGGGTCCGCCGTTCAGCGCCATAAACTTTTGTCCTTCCAGTTCAAACGATGCAGACATCACCGTGCCTTTTGGCGCCATGCCATTGTCGCCCCAGCGTGAAAGGATGTCAAATTTTGCGTTTTTAAAAATGCCGGAATAGAAATTCATGGCTTCTTCAGCATTGTTATTGAACCATAATAACGGAGTAATCTTCTGCTTGCTCATAATAACGGGTTTTTGTTGTTTGATTTATTTGATTTTAGCATTTATAACAAGGTATCATATAACTAAATGCTTCTTCTGCACCGGATGCCACTGCTGTAATGGCTACACGCATTTTTTCCAGCATTGGCCGAAAGGCTGGTGGCTTGCTGGCAATATAATCGCCTACACGTTTATTTTTCATAACGGGGGTCATGGGGCAATACATTCATTTATTGAAGCTGTTATTGTAATGGCTACAAAACTATGGGAGGCGATTGGATAGTTTAAGGGGTTGTTGCGACAATTACAGGGCTGTTTACGCATTTATCGTTTGTTGTTGGCGGATGCTTTTTTCAGGCCCATATAATATTCCTTTTTCTGTTTGCCGAGTTTTTCTATGCTGTAACGCAACAATGTTCTGGGCATGGTTGCAGCGTATTTGTCGAGCAGCTGCAATAATTTTTTTTGATCTTTATCGCCGGCAAAACGAAGCATCCATCCTGTTGCTTTGTGTACCAGGTCTTCCTTATCGTTCATCAGTTTTTCTGCAATGGCAAACACATCTCCCAGGTCGCCCTGCCGGATGAAATAGCAGGTGCTGACAATAGCTGTCCTTCGCTCCCACATGTTTTTTGATTTTGACAATTTATAGAGGATATTACGCGGTTTGTTATATAGATAACTGCCTGTCATGTGTAAACAACCAAGATCAACCAAATCCCAGTTGTTGATCCTGTCATGCCGGCGCATGTATAAATCGAAAAATTCTTTTCTGCGGTGTTCCGGTGTTTTTTTATCGCGCGATGCCTTATCCATAATACTCACAGCACCCGCCCTTACTTCGTGCACAGGACTTTCCAGTAATTTTTCCAGTTCTACCACCGGCATTCCGGCATATTCTTTAGCCATTGCAAATAAACTTCCCATTCGTACACCAATAAAAATATCGCCTTCGCCGTATTGTCCTTCGCCCGATTTAAAAAAACGTTGGGTGCTGACCGCTTCCTTGTCAGAAGCAATGGCATACAGTTTTTCTGTAAAAGATTTTGCTGTTAATACCGGTTGTACGGTTTTCACGGCGTTTGTTTTTGAAGGAGCGGTCTTTGATGGTGCAGTTTTTTTCATTGCTGTGTGCTTATGTGGGTTACGTGTTAGAATGGGTGTTTAGCCGTCGGCAGAACCAGGTACTGAGCAAACTTTGCGGAAAAATTCCAGCCTGCCACTAACCCAATACTGCAGGATTATTTATTTTTCTACCAGCTTCAACCATTCCTGCAGCACTTTTATAAGGGCTTTTTCTTTTGCGCGCAAATCTTTCATATCATGAATGGTCACCAGCCTGCGGCCATCGGTATAACTTCCTTCCAGCAGGCCATTGGTAACCCTCGCCCCTGTGGGAAAAACAATCAGCAGGGCGCCTTTGCGCACATTTACCACGGCAATATCCCTTTTGTATTCTTTCGGGTTAAACGGTTTCATATCGCCGGTATATACAAAACAGGGGGCATTCCATTTGATCTGTTCCCCGATATTTTTATCGGTACTTAGAAAAATTTTTCTTAACGCCCCAATCAGCTCTCCCAGAGGGGCAGGCTGGTTGCTGATAAACGCATCAACTGTTGCTGATACTGGAGGTTTTGCTGATTTTGCCATGATTGTGTAGTTAAGGATTATTGGTTGAGTGTAAAAATTGCCTGCATGTGGTTTGCCTTTACTACGCCTGGTTTCACGCAGCGGGTGGGCGGGGCAGCGGACGCAGTGTTTGTTCGCTTCGCTCAAAAAGACTGCCACGGAGGTAAAAGAGGTTTACACAAAGGCGAAGGAGTCAAACGCCGGGCTACAGCTCTTTTATCTTTGCGCAACCGCTGAATTCCTCTATAGCTAATTTTGCCACCGGGAGATACCGCGTTCTCTGCCCCGCCCACCCGCTGCGTGAAACCAACGCGGAACGCGTAACTATTTCACCAGATCTTTGTAACTGATCAACTGTATACCTTTCTGTTTGATGGCTGCTTTTACTTTTTCATTGGTAAACAAATCAGTAACACCCTGCCGGTCTGCCGCCACGTCTTCATAACCAATATGATAAACGGCCCGCAGTTCTTCACCATCCAGGCCGGGATGCTCCACAAAAATATATGTATTGCCGGGTTGTAGTTTGTCCAGCATGGTTAAAAAGCTTTGTACTTTCTCTGCCGCTGTTTTATGCGCACCGCTGAATCCCGTCATTTTAGCAAGGTCAGTATCCGGTGCCAGCGGTATATGATATTCCAGTGCCAGTTTTTTGGTAAGCGTTTTCACGTCTTCCGACAAATAAGTGCAGCCCATATGCGAAGACAAGTGACTAATTCTGGGTATTTTTTTGAGCGCCAGTTCAATCTGTGCTCTGAATTCTTTTTCAATGTCGGCTATCTTCCACTGGTTTTCGCTGATGGATTTGCCTGGATAATTTTTATTGGGGAATACCATGGGATAAAAATAACCGCTGCTGTCCCTGATACTGGCACAATCCGTGAGCGGTCTCCATTTAATGTTTTCCCATTCGCTGGTCAGTGCCAGGTGGATGCCTACATCTGCACCGGGATTTTCCTGCAGCAACTTTACAGCTTCCGGGAACCAGGGTGATGCTACAATTATCTCAATGGATGTTTGAAAACCTTCTTTGTAACATTTAATAAGCGCCAGATTACCTGCATGCGTATAGCCCATATCATCGCCGCGAACAATCAGCTTTATGACTGGTTGTTGCGCATGCGCAAATAAAAAAATCACTATCATACAAACTGTAATGAACATTTTTTTCATGGAATGCTGTTTTAATATACATGAAGGAGCACGTTCGGCCCCGCTTACCCGCGCAGAAATAATATTTCCGGTGCAGAATATAACACTTTTTAAAGAATTACTGGTAAACCAGGTTTATGGAATTTTTTTTGTTGACCCCAAATGCAGGAGGTTCAGATGGAAGGGAAGGCGCCTAAAAAACCACTTCATTAAGATGCCAATTTCTGTTTGATACATGGCGTAAGTAAGAAGTTGTCGCCAGCCCGTTGTTCAATGCCTGTTCACCAGATTCGTGCAATCTGCCGGTAGGCTACCAGTTTTTTAGAAAGCATGTTTTTATCTGCCTGGGTTTTGGCAAGGGTAATGGCCGTTTGCAAATGGCTGATGGCTTTTTCAATGTCAATTTCATTGTACAATTCTGCCAGCAGTGAATGGTACAGGCAGTTGCCGGCAAGATTTAATTTTTTTGCTTCTGTAATGGCTGCTTTTTTTCCTATCAAAGCGTCTTCCTGTGTTGCATACACTTTTGACAGGGCATAGGTTCTGTTGAGTGCGGCCATAGGTGAATATTCCAGTTGCAACAGCCGGTTGTAAAGTTGTAAAATGGTTTCCCATTTTTCGGCTGAATCTGTTTTTTGGGTATGCCAGTAGGCAATGGATGCTTCAAGATGGTATTTTGACAGGGTATCGCCCTGTGAAGCCAGGCGAAGGTAATAAGCGCCTTTTGTGATCAGCTCATTGTTCCACAATGTCTCGTCCTGGTCCTGGTACAAAACAATTTCACCATGGCTGTTTTTTCTTGATTCCAGCCTGGATGAATGGAAACACATCAACGAAAACAACGCATTTACCTGCGGCAGGTTGGTTGGTTCATTTTCAATTAGCAGGTAAGTAAGGCGCATGGCTTCTACGCAAAGCTCTGCACGTATTACGCTGTCATTGCTTTCAGAATAATAGCCTTCATTAAAAAGAAGGTACAATGTGGTAAGTACAGTTTCCAGCCGTTCATGAATGGCCGCCGGTGGTGGGAATTCTATGGGCAGTTTTTCGAGCCGTAGTTTTTCTTTGGCCCTGAACAATCGTTTGTTGATCGTTTCCTTGTTCGACAAAAAAGCATCGGCTATTTCTTCAATACCAAAACCGCAAAGTATTCTGAGCGCCAATCCTATTTGTGCTTCCGGTGGAATTGCCGGGTGACAAATGGCGAACATCATTTGCAGCTGGCTGTCATTTATATTTTTTTCCGACAGATCAATATCCATTTCAATGCTGCTAAGCGCATCGTTTTTTAATCCGGGTGCAATTTTACTGTTGAAAAGATGATGACGCTGTACCTGGTTGCGGGCTTTGTTTTTTGCAACATTGTACAACCATGCAACCGGGTTAGGTGGAAGACCACGCAATGGCCATGTTTGCGCAGCGGTATAAAAAGTATCGCTGGCAATATCCTCGGCGGTTTCAATCTGGCCGGGCCCAAAATGTTTGCACAATACTGATACTATCTTCCTGTATTCTGTTCTGAATAAATGAGGTATCAGTTCCTGTTGTTCCATAATTAATAAAGCATTCCCGCAGTATTGCGGGAATGCTGAAGTGTTTAATGTACGCCGTCTTTCCTGCCCACTTTTCTTACTTCCACACTATTGCCATCGCCCTGTAAAACGGGACAACCTTTTGCAAATTCCACCGCTTCATCCACAGAATTAGCTTTTACGATAATAAACCCGCCAATGGTTTCTTTGATATCTCCAAAAGGTCCATTGGTAACAACGCTGTTGTGTTTTACCACACGGGCATCGTCGAATGGTAAGCCAATGCCCATACTGAATTTGTTTTGTGCGGCAATGCCACCTATCCAGTCCATGGTCTGTTTCATCCATACCTGTATTTGTTCCGGTGAAGCTACTTTGGTGCCATCTTCATGCCTGAAAATTAAAATAAACTCGTCCATTGTTTAATTTTTTTGTCTGCCCTGCCGGCAGACAGGTTATAAAATAGTTGCCTTACGTTATTATAACAAATGGACCAGCTGCAATTGGACATGAAACAGTTTTCCTTTCCTTTTATTTTTTAAGCGATGCCCACCCGCCTGTTATAGATAAAGATACTTCAAAAAGCATGCATTGTTCCCGGGTAAATTCACGGCGGGCGTGAACTGTTTAAATGCCTTGTTACACACCTGTTATTGCTCCAGCCTAATCATACATTTAACATCTTTGGAACTGTTATACCATTCTACACAGTAACCCTGTGGGTCTAACCCCGGCTGCTCCAGCAGTTGCTGAAAAGCATGCTGAATGCTTTGTTTGTCTTTTGCATAATCTTTTACAGTGGTACTGATGTATTTGCCTTTTTTTATTACCAGTGTTTTGCAATGGTATTTTTCTCCTTCGCCGGGAGTTAGTTCTTCAGCAGCGGCCTTGTAGTGTATTTTGCCATTTTCAGGCCTCGATATGCCAAAATATTTTCTGTCCAAAGAAAAAGGGACCAGCGAATGCAGTTTTTCATGTGCTGCCATGATGCCTTCCCGAAATGAACTTGCAGGGGTATAAAAGACGGTAATGTCGTTTGGTATGGTTTCCGTTTCCATAAATTTATTTTTTGCCGTTAAATAATAAAGACAAATGTAAACATCCGGCTAATAGACGGCAGGGCATAAAACGACAAATAATGAGCCAATTGCGACAATGTTTTTATACAATGAATTGAGTTGGCGCTACATGCGTTGGGTGTTGCAAATTTTCCATTACTGCCTGATAAATTCCACACGCCCCAATGTATTATTGCCTTTGTATTCGCCGGAAAATTCCCGCCAGATTAAACTACCGCCTTCCTGGAACGCTATACTAAAAGGCTGGGCGATACCGTTCAGCTTTGTGGTAAACTCGCCAGTCCAGGTTCTGTTGGTAACCAGCGCCGGAAAGTCTTTTGCATTTTCTTTTTTACAACCCGGCAATAAATAAGCAGATAATAACAGCACCTGCGCGATGCTATAGAACTTTTTCATAAATAGGTGTTTAATGATTTTTTTTACAGTGTAACGCACAATGGTGTGCCGATATTTACATTCATTGTTTGGTGAATAATTCCCAATTATTTTTAGCAATACGCACTTTCAGCGTTCCGTCTGGATGCAACTGGCCGTAGAAAGATTTTGTTTATTGAAATAACATGATTGGGTTTGTTTTAAACATTGCATATTGAATGGCATTTTTTCCGGAAATGAAACCATAATGTCAAAACAAAAATTGTAATAGTACTGACGGACTTTAATACCCAAAATATGGGAATGGGGGTGATGAGTGGGATGAATATGACAAACTTGACAAATGTGATGATATAAAATAAACCTGTCTAAACGGTTGTAGATCATTGTGCCGGGAACCAGGTATTCTTTAAATAGCTGGCTGATGTTTTTCAAAAACAAAATCAACCGTTTTGCCATTGCCGGAAATGGTGGCTTTTATACGGTTGCCCTGTAGCCAATTCAGTTTCCCGAAGTCTGCTGCAACAGGCGCGGCCTGGCTAAAAGCATATTGATAGGCCAATATACTTAGCATAATCATTTTATGGTTTTTTATAACCCGCATGTGACGTGTAAATTAAACAGATTCCTGTTACCGCCATTGAATTGGCCGGCAGTTTTTTAACAAAATCTTTAAACGGATTATGCCGCAACCGCCAATGGTATGTTTAATTTGGCTGATCTGTTATGCGGGTTATCATTATTTTCCTGATTTTTATATTTGCGCGTACCGGCGCTGGTGCACAGCAACTGCTGAAAGGAAAGATCTATGATATGAAAACAGATTCCGTATTGCCATCTGTCACCATTTTCAATAGTACCAGTAAATTGTATGTGCTTTCGGCCAGTGATGGGGAATATTCCATTGTGGCCCGGGAGGGCGACCGGATCATCGTTTCATCGGTGGGCTATAAAACAGATACGCTGAAAGTGCTGAATTATATGATTGATGCCGGGTACGATATTACCCTTTCACTCCGGAATAATTCATTGAGGAATGTTACTGTAAATGGGGCCAATTATATTGCCGACTCCCTTGGCAGGCGCGAAGGCTACGGCGCTTTTTATGATAAGTCGAAAAAAGAAATGATCTCACGCAACGGCCCGCAAAACGGTGTAGGCATTGCGTTTAGTCCCATTGGTTTTTTATCGGGCCGGTCGAAAGATCGGAAGATGAAGAGAAACCTGCAATACCAGGAAGAACAGGATTTTGTGGATTACAGTTTCAGCAGGCGTTATGTTGCAAAAATGACCAGCCTCAAGGGAGACTCGCTTGATTATTTTATGCTGCATTACCGGCCCGGCTATGAATTTTGCAGAAATGCCAGCAGTGAAGATATGTTGCATTATATAAACGACCGGCTCATGCAATACTTAAGGCATGAAGAGCAGCCAATCAGGGAAAAAAATAAAAATTAAAAAACTTTTACGCGGATTTTTTTACCATCTCAATGCGCTTAGCCGCCCCTTGCTGTGTCTGTTAATCCCGGGCGAATCTCCGTTCTAATCAAATTTCTCTGCATTGCTTACAAAGGCTACCTGCTTGCTGTCTGGTGACCATGAAGCTACATTCAGCGTACCCTGACCGCCGTACAGGTAAGCAAGAACTTTGGGTGCACCTCCTGCAACGGGCATTAACCGCAACATCACCCGTTTATAAGGGGGATGGTCATTGGGATCTGTATCGGGTAAAAAAGAAATAAAGATCATCCATTTACCATCTGGCGAGATATGTGGAAACCAGTTATTGTATTCGTCGAAGGTGAGTTGTTCTTTACCGCTGCCGTCTGGTTTCATCCGGTAAATATGCATGGTGCCCGACTGGCTGGCATTGTAATAGATATATTTTCCGTCGGGCGATGATTCAGGTCCATCTACATGCCCGCTGGTATTAAAAGTGAGTTGCACTTCCCTTCCATTATCAGCATTGGCTTTGTAAATATTGTAAACGGGAAGGCTATCGCGCTGCGCTACATACAATACTTCTTTGCTGTCGGCCGTCCACCCATGAAAATAAGAAGGTGTTTTTTCGGTAACCAGTTTAGGCGCACCGCCTTCCAGCGGCAACACGTAAATAGTGGAGCCGTTGCCCGGCATACCGGTGCGGGCATGGCTGATGGCAATTCTTTTATGGTCGAAAGAAATGCCATGGTCATTGTTTAATTTGTTGGCATCACCGGTATTCAATTGCTCCGGCGTTCCTCCTTCTATGGGAATGGTATACAGGGATCCACCTTTGTTAAACAATAATTTTTTGCCATCGGGCATCCAGTTGGGTGCTTCAAACCCGGTTTTTGATTCATACACCACTTTTCTTTCCATGTCTGCCACATTCATGGTTTCCAGCCGGCTTCCAATCCAGCCCTGGCGGTAAGGATTGTACGTTTCTATAACGGGTTTGTCTATGCGCACGTTCCATATCTTTGCTTCTTCTGTTACCGCCGGGTTGTGTGAGCAGATGAATAAACCTGCGTAAACGGAATCTGGCATATCGGGCATATCATGCATACCAATCAGCTGCAGCGGTTCGTTTGCCTGCGCTGCCCGCAAAATCATTGTTTTACCTTTTCTTTCCAGTTGCAGTACCTGGTAATGTTTTTTCGATGAAAAAATCTCATCCTGCGGATCTCTCATAAACGCGCCTCTTACCACCCGCCATTGCAATACTGTAAGCCCGTCTCCATGTGCTACCGCGCTCATGTGCGCTGCATTTTCGTTTAGCGATTCGCGCACCATCCAGCCTGTTTTGCGGTGCGCGTCGGTGCCTTTGCCGGTAAATGCAAAATTGGCCGTGAGTATAAAATCGCCTTTGATTTTTTTCCATGCATACTGCATTTCATCCCTTTCAAACCAGATATTGTAGCCGGCGCCGCTTAGCTGGTAACTTTGGTTGGCTGCATTGTATACGGCATTACCGGGGTTTTTGGGATGGCCGATATCGGCATGGTTGTCAAAAACACCCAACGGGTTAGTTTGTGCATATACGTTATACATTGAAAAAAGCAGCAATGCGGATAGGAGTAATTTCATGGCAAAATGGTTGAGAAGCTGTTAGCTTTTAGCTGTTAGCCGTTAGCTGTTAGCTGTTAGCTGTTAGCTGTTTAAATGACATTAAAGATAATAAGTAGTAAGACACAAAGTGGCAGGGGCGACTGTGGCAAATTTGCAGAAGGTGGTACTTTTTTAGCTGGTGCAAACAGCTGTTAGCTGTTAGTAATTGTAGTCAACGACTAATAGCTAACAGCTAAAAGCTAATGGCTAATTGCTATTCTCAGTTTTCTTTTTCAGTGATTTCCTGATCTACATAAGCAGAAACCCAGCCTACCTGCCCGTTTTTTACCAGGAAGAATTCTTTCTTTTCATTTACCGATTCAAACTGGCGCATTATTTTAAGCAGCAGCCTGCTGCCGGCCATCAGCGAACGCTGGTCAAATACCTGGTGCACCCTTTTAATTTCTTTGGAGGCTGCATCGAGGTCCATGTTCCGGTTCTGTATGTTTTTAACGAGGTAGAAATCGGAAAAGGAGCTATAATCGGTATAAATTTTTTCGCAGAAAGCCGCCACTTCATCGTAGGTAACGGGTACGGTTGTACGCTCATTCATTTCGGGGTGCAGCAGGGTGGCAACAGACCATGCAATACCGCCGCTGAAAGCAATATTGTCGCTTTTAGGGTAAGCCCCGCTTTCATTGACTGCATAGATAATGCCCGTATTTTCTGCTTCTGTAGCCGTTTTGGCAAGCTGTTTATAAAAAGTAACCAGGCTTTTGTCATCTCCGCATTTTTTGTCGGTAGAATTAGCCATGCTTTTAGTGCCCCAGTTTACACCAAACAGTTTAAAATCTTTGGTATTGCCATTGGGGAAATAGCCTCCTTTGGTATTGCCACTTCCGATATCAATTAAAAACGTGTTGTAGCGATCATTATCGGGTACAATGCCAAGATGAGAAAGGCGCGCTTCGTCGGCAATATCCACTATATCTACCAGTCGCCTGCTTTCTTTTGTACGAAGTTTAAATGAATCCACCAGGTTGGTAATCCATTCTTTTTTATTCTCTTTTTCGGCTTGCATTTTTACACCGCTGCTAACCACGGTAAATACACGTTTGGGAGATATATGGTATTCTTTGATGGCCAGGTTGTACAAACCATACAACCCATTTAGTGTAGCATTGAAGTTGGGATGCAGGAACAATATAAAATCGGTATTGATGGAGGTGTCTTTTAAAATAGCAAAGGACCCGGTGGATTTGGCATCTTTGCCGATTTCCAGGATGCTCATCTTCACGCCTTTAGAACCCACTTCAATACCGGCGTAAACAGTTGAATTATTGTATTTTAATTTTACCTGGGTTTGTGCGTTTACTGCAACAAGGCTAAACAGCAACAGTGACGTAAATACCGTGCAAAGGTTCAATGATTTGTGTTTCATGGCAGGCGGTTTTATTAGTTAGGGGTAAAGAAGACGCAGCACCAACGGATCATCTTTGCGGATTATAAATAAACGCGTCTTTTTTAGGATATGTAAATAGTTGGAAGGAGAACAAAAATAGATAAATAATGATAGTTGCACAAGTACTTTTCCTATTCTTTTTCGGAAACTAATTATTGACTGGCTAGTATTTACCCCATTTTTTTTACATCTACCGATACTGTCAGCTGGTGGGGCCCGCTATTGATGATAACTCCTTTTAAAGGTGCAATATCTGCATAATCCCTTCCCCAGCAAGCTGTAATATGCTGAGCAGCAGGTATTTGATTATTGGTGGGGTCAAAATCTACCCAACCCATATAGGGTATGTAAACAGAGAACCAGGCATGCGAAGCATCGGCGCCTGCCAGTTTTTCTTTTCCGGGGGGAGGCACGGTTTCCAGGTAACCGCTTACATATCTTGCCGGCAGTCCAACAGACCTCACACAGGCTATGGCCAGGTGGGCAAAATCCTGGCAAACGCCTTTGCGGGCTTTCATGACCTCCGAGAGTGGAGTGGCAATGGTGGTAAAACCCGGTCTGAATTCAAAATCATGGTAAATCCGTTGCATCAGGTTATACGTGGCGTCAAACATGGGTTTGCCAGGTGTAAACGACTGCAGCGCATAAGCGGCGATTTCAGGCGTGGAACCTGTAAACATGGTCTCCGGAATAAACTGGTGTACATCCAGCCAGCCGGTAGTGGACTGTTTTGCAAGGTCTTTCACTTCCTGCCAGGGCACCGCTGCATACAGGTTCATTTCCGGATTGTCGCGGTTTATTTTTTCTACTTCGGATGTAACGGTAACGGTCAGGTTTTTATGCTCTTGCTGAATAGCAAAATACATGACCTTATTGCCGAAAAAATCTTCAAATTCATTCATCACGCCGGGTTGCGGACTGATGCTGACCACCGACTTTTTACAAAGCTGTTTTTCAAAAGAACGTGGCACCAGCCTGGCAATATTGTGGCAGATGCTAACGGGCTCACTGTACGTGTAGCTGGTGGTATGTACAATTTTATACAACAAAGTTTATCTTTTTTCCAGAAAATGGTTATTTGATTTTAGTTTCAATGACCCGCATCAGCTAATGATGCCTGCAGAAAACAATTGTTTCTGTGTTTCAGCATGTTTAAAATATATTTTTGAAACAGCGCCCGGAATGGCCAGCAGCAATGTATTCATCTGAGATAGAAAATTGTGCAGGTTTTCGTACCGCGCCGTGTCTTCATCTGCAACGGCCAGTTCATCTTTATCGGCCAGTTTCAGCAGGGTATAAGCTTCCAGTATAAGCCGTTCATGTTCTGAAAGGGTGTGACCCGGTTGTGTTTTGGGCAGCTGAGACAAATAGGCTTTCAGCCTGTCCAGCTGATATACCAGTGATCGCGGGTTATTGGGGTCCAGCAACATCAGATCCAATACCAGCGACAATTGAATATGCGCCCTGTATTTGTAACGGTAATTGACCAGGCTTTCATTGCTTACCAGAATAGATTCCTGCAGGTCATACTCGGTCTGGTCGTCGTGTTTTTTTACAAGCGTAGCCAGCAGCATCGTTACCAATAAAAGGCTTTGTTCCATTTTACGGCCCGTATCCAGCATTACCCAGCCCTGCTCACGCGAAATACTTTCGCGGTTCAATCCAATGAACGCCACCATAGAAGTGATGAGGTTGTCCAGTGCACTGAGCATGCGGTGATGCCCGGTATGCGCCAGCGAATCTATATTGGCCCATTCTTCTTCTATACTGCGCAAAACCCTCCACGTGTCTGTAGACCAGTGATCGCGCACCGCATATACCGCTTTTTTAAACAATGCTAAATTATATCCCAGGCTGCCCGTTCTTTTTTCATTGGATAGTACATCGCGCAACTCTTTCCAGGGATTTTCAAACTTTTCATCGTCGTCGTCCCCCGCAAAACCCGGATAAGTAGTGGTGAAATGTGTGAGCGACATCAGCAGGTTTTGTTCCGACTGTGTATCATTGTCTGTAAGCAGGTTATTGCCTTCGGCGATGAATTGCATAACCGTTCGCAGAAACCGGGCATTGCCCAGTACACGTTCTGTATAGCGTCCCACCCAAAATAGATTTTCTGCGGTATGACTGGGCAATGCACCGCTGTGCGAAGCCATGTAATTCCTTTCCAGTTCCTTTCGCACATTCAGGATACGGCCGGGTTCCGGCGATATGATCCAGGTGTCTTTGCTGATACCTCCCTGCTGGTTTGATATTATAAAATTGCCGAGGCTGGCCGTGCTGCGGGTTAATCCGCCCGTCATGGCAATATAACCGCCGTTACTGCTTACCAGGAAGCTACGGAACAATGCATTGCGCGGCTCCACTTTGCCATTGATCAATGATGGGGTGGAAGAAAAATTTATTTTTTCCTGCCCCACATATATAGAAGGGTGTGCTTTGATCTGTTCTTTCAGTTCTGCAATTTGTTTTGCGCTGAGTGATACAACGTCTACCGATGTGCTGCGGGTGGTGTCTTTATAGATTTTTTTTATAACCAGCGATTTGATATTCTCCAGCACATATTCCATTTCTTCGGGCTGGCCGCACCACCACGATGCAATGGTGGGCATAATCAGGTCTTCACCCAGCAGATGCCGGGCAATATTATTTAAGAATGGCATCAGGCCCGGGTTTTCCAGTACACTGCTGCCCAGCGGATTGGCAATGCTTACATTGCCGCAACGCAATACGTGCAATAGTCCCGGTACACCCAGTTGTGAATCTTCCCTGAGTTCCAGCGGGTCGCAGTATACATCATCTACGCGGCGCAGAATAACATCCACTTTCTCCAGGCCGCTGAGTGTTTTCAGCCAGACATAATTGTCTTTTACCATCAGATCGTTTCCCTGCACCAGGGTATAACCAAGAAACGATGCCAGGTACGAATGTTCAAAATAAGTTTCGTTGCTGGGGCCTGGCGTCAGAATTACGATTCGCGGATTGGGATTTTTGCCCGGTGCTATTTCGGTAAGCGCATTCCGCAGTGCGTTGAAATAAGTAGACAGGCGGCGTACTTTCAGTCCATTGAAGAATTCGGGGAGTATACGCGCCATGGCCATCCTGTTTTCCAGCGCATAACCGGAACCGGAAGGGGCCTGCGTACGGTCATTTACTATCCATATTTTTCCATCTGCGCTGCGTGCTATATCGGCGGCATAAAAAATAAGATGGTGTTTGCCAGGTTGTTTAATTCCCCGGCACTGGCGCAGGAAACCGGCATGGTTGTACACCAGCTCCATAGGCAGCAATCCTAGTTTTATAAGTTCCTGGCTGCCATAGATATCTTTAAGAATAAGATCGAGCAGGCGGGCCCTTTGTATTAACCCGGATTCAATTTTCTGCCATTCTTCTTTATTGATAAGAAAGGGGATGAGATCTAATTTCCAGGGCCGGTTCAGGCCGGCCGGGTCATCGTAAATATTATACGTAACACCGTTTTCTTTGAGCAGGCGCAACATATCCTGGTTGCGGCTGATGATTTCTTCGTTGCCAAGTTTGGTAAAAGATTCAAAAAAAGTTTTCCAGTTGGGGCGGGGGTTACCATCAGCGTCTAACAACTCATCATAAAAATGCTGGATGCTGGTATAGTGTTCAAAAAGAGCATCCTGTTTTATGTCCTCCGATATCATGCAGGTAGTTTGTGTCTATTGAAATCCGTTTGCTTTGTTATAAAATTAGTAAATAAAAAGCAGTTGCCGCAACGGGCTTTCAACATCTAATCAACAAGCGCCGGCAACGATAGCGGGTATATTTATAAGTGAAAACAGTATTAAAAATTACGGTATTTATAATTAACATTGCGTGATTGTTTCTGCAGTGCTTTCTGCCTTATTTCATATTTCAAACAGTATAAAATGAAAAGCAAATCTTTTTTGATCATTTCGTTGGCTGTTTTTTTTACAGTCGCCCGGGTGCATGCGCAGTTGCGGCTTCCTTCTGTGATAGCTTCCAATATGGTTTTACAGCAAAACGATTCTGTGTGGTTGTGGGGTTGGGCCGGACCGGGCGAAAAAGTTTTTGTAAACACCAGCTGGAGCAGCCAGCGCGATTCTGCAATAACCAGCAACGGCGCAAAGTGGAAACTGAAAGTGAAAACGCCGGCTGCGGGCGGTCCGTATACTGTAACGTTTACTACCCACGGAACGCCACTGGTTCTACAGAACGTAATGATTGGCGAAGTGTGGGTTTGTTCGGGCCAGTCTAATATGGAATGGAGCTATAACAATGGCGAGAAAGACGTACGCAGCGAAATGCCGGTAGCCGCCAACAACAATATTCATTTTTTTCAGATACCCAAAACAACGGCAGACGCCCCCCAGGATAATATAAGCGCACAATGGACAACCTGCGATTCAAATACCATCAAGGGGTTCAGCGCCGTGGCTTATTTTTTCGGAAAAAAATTACAGCAGCAACTTGGTGTGCCGGTTGGACTGATAAACACCAGTTGGGGTGGAACGCCCGCAGAGGTATGGACGCCGGAAGAGAAGATAAACGGCGATGAAGTGTTGAAAACAGCCGCCGCTAAATTAAAACCGGCGGCGTGGTGGCCCAACCTGCCCGGACTCACCTATAATGCAATGATTGCTCCTGTTACGTTTTATAATATTGCCGGTGCAATCTGGTACCAGGGCGAATCCAATTCCGGAACCAACGATACTTACAGCAAACTGATGGCTACTATGATAGATTCCTGGCGCGAAGCCTGGAAAAAGGAACTGCCATTCTATTATGTACAGATAGCACCTTATAAATATGGCAATAACAATGTTGGTGCAATGCTGCAGGAAGCACAGACAAAGACCATGAGCCATCCTCATGTGGGTATGGTTGTGGTGACCGATTTAATTGATTCTGTTACCAATATACACCCATCGCACAAGCGGGAGGTAGGCAACCGACTGGCCAATTGGGCGCTGGGAGATGCTTATCACCGGCAGGGGGTGAATTATAAAAACCCTGCGTATGCAGGTGCAGAAGTGAAAGGCGCTACTATTGTGGTGAGTATAAGCAATGCGCCGATGGGTTTTCAGGTAAAACCAGGCGGTTTCAGTGGTTTTTATATTTCTGGTGCCACCGAAAACTGGCTGCCCGCCGAAGCAAAAATTGTAAAAGGTAAAATTGTGGTGTGGAACAAGCAGGTTAAGCAACCGGTGTATGTTCGCTATGGCTTTGGCAATACGCTGATTGGCAATGTACTATCTGCAGAAGGCCTGCCATTGATTCCATTTCGTACAGACCAGTGGCCGGTAGATCAATCGCCGCTGCAGTGAGATGATTGCTGATTGTGGGATTTTGAGATTTTGGGATTGCCAGAACCATTGCTGATTGCGGGATTGCGGGATTTTGGGAGGTAGGTTTGCCCGTATATGTTTTATGTGGGGGAAAAGCAGGACGCCAAACACCTGCGTACATTATTATTGCGGTAGCTGTAATCTGCTGCGCCCGCTGCTCTGCCTGTACGCCGCATGAAACAGGTACCGGCAAAAGAAAATTCCGGTAAAAGAAATCTCAAAATCACGCAATCTCAAAATCACGAAATTTTCTTTGGATTAGCCCTGGCGGAGCTCGTCTTCAATAGCATCATTAAAAGCAGTTTCTTTTTTAGCCACCCATTCCGGTAATGGCTGTGCTACTATTTTCCATACGCCATCTTCTTTTCTCATGCGGAACATGATGCGGTTGCCGCGGTCGTCGCTTACATCTACGGTAAACAATTCATCCTGGAAACCGGTTAGTTTCCTGAAATTAAACTCGCGCAGGTGGCCTTCTGCTTTTATCAACCTTGTAAACTGTATATTTTTTATGAACTGGATGTGCATGGTCTAAGATAATTATAGTTAAACAACCGACTCTCTTGCATCAAATTTTATGCTAAAAGACTTTTACAAAACAGTTTATGCTGTTAAAGTTGTTCACATCCGCGAGTGATGTTGAATGAGCCATTGCATGAATAAGTGATAGCTATTAGATCAGGAGCTGCCCATCATATCGGCGGATTGCTCTTCCACGGCCGACATACTTGCGCGGTAACGGATAATACGGTTCCCCACCATTACTATTATAAAACTCAACAATGCGCAACACGCCATAATACCGGTCATGGGCAGGGCCGTACCATTGTGCAGCAAACTAACCAGCGCAGAAGTAAATGCGCCAATACTCATCTGTATACCGCCCAGCAATGCGGAAGCGCTACCGGCATTCCGGCTAAAAGGCGCCAGCGACAGGGCGGACGAATTCGGGAAAGTAAAACCCTGGCAGCTTAAAAAAATGAAAATAAAGAAAATGGTGCTGAACAATTCCAGCAGCCCGGTTGCCGTACCAATGAATAAACAGGCGCCTGTTACCGACTGGCACAGCAATGCAACCTTTATTATCTGCCTGCTTTCATAGTTTCTTAATAAAACGCTGTTCAACTGGCTGGCACCAATCAGCCCCATGGCAATCAGCGCAAATATCCACCCGTATTGTTTTCCGCTTACATGAAATAGTTCCATAAAAACGTATGGCGAACCGGCAATATAAGCGTATAGTCCCGCCGAAGAAACAGCACCGGTAAAAGCATACGTATAAAACTGCGGGTCTTTAAAGACAGCAACAAAATTTTTGATGATGGGAACCGGTTTTAATGACAGCGAAGTATCCGGTGCACGCGTTTCTGCCAGCGTAAAATGCACGGCTGCCAGTATGGCTGCAACCATACACGCTAAAAGTATAAAAATGTATTTCCAGCCAAAGGCGGCAGACAAGTAACCACCGAGCGTAGGCGCTATGATTGGAGATACGCCTATTACCAGCATCAGCATAGAAAAAACCTTTGCATTGTCTTTTACAGGAAAAAGATCCCTAACCATGGCGCGCGATGCCACCATGCCTGCGCAACTGCCCAGCGCCTGCAGAAAACGAAGCATTATCAGGGCGTTTACAGAGGTACTAAATGCACAGCCAACAGAAGCCAGCACATAAATGGTTAATCCAATGTACAAGGGCCGCTTGCGTCCAAAGCGATCCAGCAACGGACCGTACAGGAACTGACCTGCCGAAATTCCAATAAAAAAACTACTGAGTGAAAGGGAAACCTGTCCCACCGAAGTATGCAGGTCTGTGGCAATGGCCGGAAAACCCGGGAGGTACATATCAATGGAAAAAGGACCGATAGCGGAAAGCAAACCCAGGATAAGTATATGATAAACCGTTTTTTTGTCTTTTGCGGTCATAGTTATGGTAAAACTATACTATTTTAACAAACCGTAATTGGTTATGCTGGGGGCGGGCATTATTTTTAAGTATGAAACAATCTATGAAATATATCCTTTTGTGTATTTACTTATTGCCTGCAGCTGTCATGGCGCAGGATTGCAACCTTAAAAAAGGCCAGGATGTAATTACCAGCAAGCCTACACTCACTACTGGTTTTATTGATTTGCAGGGCAACACATTATCTGTTGATATCAGCAGCAAGGAAATAGATTTCTTTTTTGTGCTTACCGGTGTCGCAGTAAAATGCCTCGATGAAGAAACGGAACTGACCATGGTATACGAAGGAGGAAAACAAAAACAGCAATTTAAAAATTACGGTTCCATGAACTGTGATGGTATTTTTCACCTGATTTTTAAAAACAGCGCCTATACCAATTCGCAGTTGCAAAAACTGTCGCAGAAAAAAATTGTGTCCATCCAGTTTACCGGCAGCAATCCCAAGCCATATATTATCAGCCTGATGCCAGACCAGCAGGTCATGTTACAAAATACCATCGGTTGTGTAATAAAAGAGGCGAAGACGGTTTTGTAGATTGTGTTGGGTGGTGAATTGTGTTAAGTGTTGTGTGTTGTGTTTTGTGTGGTGTGTGGTGTGATCGGGGTGGTACTGTTCTTATGAGTTTAACTCATAATTCATAACTTATAATTCTTTGCGAGTGTTGTGTGATGTGCACTCTTGTAAACCTTAAAGCACTTTATTTCCTAAGTAAAAAATTGCAAGAAAGAAGCCCAATCTGTATTGATCGGGCGCTTCTTTTCATAGAAGGTTAACTCATAATTCATAACTCAAAATTCTTAATTCTTTCGTGCGTTCTTTGTAAACTTGCCGGACTTTTACTTCTTAAATCATATTTGCAAAAAAAGAAGCCCGATCTGTATAGATCGGGCGCTTCTTTTCGTAGAAGGTTAACTCATAACTCATAATTCATAACTCATAATTCTTAATTCTTTACGAATTTAACAGACGTCACATGCCCGTTTCCGTTATTGTCAATTACAACGGTATAGATACCGCCGGGTAATGCGCCAACACCTGGTATATCAATGTTGTTGTAACCGGCAGCCAGTTGTTTCCTGAGTTCTTTTACCAATATACCGTTGTTGCTGAATACTTTTACGGTTACTGCTTTGCTGTTGCTGCTGTAAGTAGCTACGGTAGCTGAATTAACTACGGGGTTAGGGTATAACCGGATGCTTGCTTCATTTTTTTCTGAGCCGGTTACTTTGATCACTTTTGAATAAACATAGATACCGTCTTTATCAACTTGTTTCAATCTGTAATAAGTAACAGTATACGGTTGTGCATCGCCGGCATTGTAAACGGTGGCGATATTGCTGTTGCCGGTAGCGGCTACCACAGAGAAAGCCTGCCAGTTGTTGCCGTCATTGCTTTTTTCAATAATAAAGGAAGCGGCATTCAATTCTGTTTGTGTTGTCCAGGTAAGTGTTACGCCGCTGGAGTTCCAGCTACCCGAGAAATTGGTAAGCGAAACAGGCAGTAAACTGAATATAACCTGTATGGTATAATTGGAAGTGTTTGATACAACACCCCTGTTGTCAGTAGCGGTATAAGTGAATACTGCATTACCGGTAGGAAGCCAGGGGATCAAATTTTAATGAAGCAGCCTGTGCGGGTGTTAAGGTTTGTCCTGCAGCAACTGCAACATAGGTTACTCCATTGTCGTATTGTAATATACCGCTGGTTGCAGTGGGTAAAGACTGTACAGTAAAGCTGGCTACAGATTCATCGTCGCTGCCAGACAGTGCAGTGATAGCAGTGGCGCCATTGGTATTTCTCATTGAAGGAAAGGTAATATTAGCGGTAACCGGTGCAACTGCTTTTTGAAAAGATATATTTCCAAAAGAAATGGCCTGCAATCCCGGGTCTGAGATAACAAACCCGGTATTCAGTGTATTGTAACGAATGGTGATGGTGGAAACGGCATTGCCATTAAAATTTACAAACATGGTACCGTCCTGGGCGGCATTGTTAAGCGCCAGGCTGGATACATTACCACCGCCGCTGCCGGTATTGGCTGTGGCTACATTTCCGGAAGTATTAAAAATGGTAGAAGAAGTATTGTATTTGGTTAATGCGGGTGTTACAGTACCTGCAGGACCGGTTCCGCTCACTGTTACCTGGTCTGCATAGGCAAACGGTGAAGAACCACCGGGCATATCAATATCTGAAATACCAAAACTTACATTCTGTACGGGTGCTGAAAAAGTAAAAGTGATATCAACATACGAAGTTTTGTTGCCCAGGTTAATGTCTACTTCCATGGCATCGGCGGAACCCTGTACCATAAAATCGCTTGCATTGTTATTGTTCTTGTTTACGCGTGGGTACGGCGAAACAATGGTGCCCGAACCTGTAAGCGCCATATTTACATTACAACTGATGCCAGAACCGGTAATAGTAGTGGTTGATCCACTGGTATTGCCGGCAGACCAGGCTGGAGAAAAAGCAGAACCCAGGTCGAGGGTATAGGTGGTCTGGGCATGGGCAGATTGAACGTTTATAAGAACAACCAGGGTGATAATCAGGGTATAGATTTTTTTCATGGGTACGATTGATAATAATTCTAATAAGGTGGTCAATACATGTTTCCAATTAGACTGCCAGAAATAACCCCTAGTATAAAATATAATAAATCAATAGATTAGGGGGCGGGTTTTATTTTTTAGGCAGCATTTTATTCCCTCGTTGGGAAAAAATTACAGATAGGGGAAGAAATGTCTGATGTCTGATGTGATCATGTCTGATTTGTTTTATGCGAAGTCGTTGCTTTATAGGTTGGCCCATGCAAATGCCTGATACCGATGTCTGATGTGATACCATCCTCGCAGTGTCTCTCCCATCGGGATCTGCGGTATCATCATGCCCAAGGAGGACACTGCGGATCAAGAAACCATACTCCATCTTCGCAGGGACTCTCCGGCAGCGGCGGGGCATCGTCCGTTCACAGCCAGGAAATGCACTGCGTTAATGGCACCCCATCGGGGCGCATTGTAGGTAGAAAAACGTTCAATTTTTACCGTTCCAGCGGAACGGATTGTTCATGAGAAATGTCTGATGTCTGATGTCTGATGTGATGATGTCTGATTTGTTTACAGCCATCTCAGTAGTGTCTCTCCGGCAGGGACTTCAGTTTATACGCATCCTGCGGAGGACACTACGTGGCCATGGAGACCTGACTGAAGAAATAAGTGCGGTTCCTTTAGTCGCAGTGTCCTCCATGAGTTTGACGATCTGGAGAATATGTCTGATGTCTGACCTGCCTGCCGGCAGGCAGGTGTGATGATGTCTGATTTGTTTTACGCGAAGTTTGATTTGTATCAATGGCAGGTTGCTGGGTAAGCAACCATTTACGCCTTAGGCCTTAATCCTCAAACCCTACACCTTTTCCCAACGCCTTTCTTCCACAAAAAACCCGCCGGCGGTTAGCCTGGCGGGTTGTCTGTTATATATTTCCTTGCGGAATGAATCAATACCTGTAATGTTCTGGTTTGAATGGACCAAATTTTGGAATACCGAGGTAAGCCGCCTGTTCATTGGTCAGCTCATCCAGTACCACACCAATTTTTGCAAGGTGCAGACGGGCTACTTTTTCATCGAGGTGTTTAGGTAGTACATATACCTTGTTCTCGTAGCTTTTTGCATTGGTCCACAGTTCAATCTGCGCCAGCGTCTGGTTGGTAAATGAATTGCTCATTACAAAACTGGGGTGACCAGTTGCGCAACCCAGGTTTACCAAACGGCCTTCTGCCAGTATGATAACTTCTTTACCATCCAGGTTATAAATATCCACCTGTGGTTTGATGGTATCTTTTGTATGGCCATAGTTTTTATTCAGCCATGCCATATCAATTTCAATATCGAAGTGACCGATATTACAAACAATCGCCTTGTCTTTCATAAGGCGAAAATGTTTTTCGGTGATCAAATCGCGGCAGCCACTGGCAGTTACAATAATGTCTGCTTCTTTAACGGCATCCACCATTTTCTTTACTTCAAAACCATCCATAGCGGCCTGCAGCGCGCAGATAGGATCTATTTCAGTAACAATAACACGGCAGCCTGCACCTTTCAATGAAGCGGCAGAGCCTTTACCTACGTCGCCATAACTACCTACAACAGCAACTTTACCAGCCATCATTACGTCTGTAGCGCGGCGGATGGCATCAACCAGTGATTCTTTACATCCGTATTTGTTGTCGAATTTAGATTTGGTAACAGAATCATTTACATTAAAAGCGGGAATGGGCAGGGTGCCTTTTTCCATTCTTTCATACAGGCGGTGAACACCAGTAGTAGTTTCTTCGCTCAGCCCTTTGATATGCTGAATAAACTCGGGGTATTTGTCGAAAACCATATTGGTTAAATCGCCACCATCATCCAGTATCATGTTCAGCGGACGATCAGCGCCGCCAAAGAACAAGGTTTGTTCTATACACCAGTCAGCTTCTTCCTGTGTCTGGCCTTTCCACGCAAATACGCCAATTCCGGCAGCAGCAATGGCCGCAGCAGCCTGGTCCTGAGTAGAAAATATATTGCACGAACTCCAGCGTACTTCCGCGCCGAGTGCTGTTAATGTTTCAATTAATACCGCTGTTTGAATGGTCATGTGCAAACAACCGGCAATGCGCGCGCCCTTCAATGGCTGTGAAGCGCCATATTCTTCTCTTAACGCCATCAAACCAGGCATTTCTGCTTCGGCAAGACGGATTTCTTTACGGCCCCATGCTGCAAGGCTCATATCTGCTACCTTGTACGGAAGCTTTAAATCGATGGACTGCAATTTTGTTGACATAATTTTTTTATTTTTTTGATAATCGGAGAAATTGCTGACTGGTCCACAAAGGTAGATTGGCAGAACAAAATAACGGCCAGAATTATAAAATTTAGAACAAAATAGTAGTTTTGGTTATTTTTACAGAACAAATGAATAGTCATCCATGGAAAAAATACCCCAAAAAGAAAAATACCCTGCGCCGGCCGCGCCGCCCGATGAAAAAGACCTGCTGATTCTGCGCCTGTTGCAGCAAAATGCCAAAATAACGGTACGGGAAATTGCATCACAGGTACACCTGAGCACTACACCGGTACATGAGCGCATTAAACGGCTGGAAGATACCGGCGTGATACTGCAATATGCTACGCTGGTGAACCACGCAAAGGTAAGAAAAGGGCTGATGGTCATTTGTTATATCTCTTTGAAAGAACATAATAAAAAATCAGGCACCCGTTTTATAAAAACCATCAATGAACTGCCGGAGGTGATTGAATGTTATAATATCTCGGGCGAGTTTGATTTTATGCTAAAAGTAGTTACCGAAAGCATGGATGCCTATTATGATTTTCATGTAAACAAACTTGGCCAGCTGGAAAACATCGGTCATATGCAAAGTACTTTTGTAATGGGCGTTGTAAAACAAACACACCTGGTTGTCTAGTTGATCGGTTGATTGGTTGATTGGTTGATCAGTTGATTGGTTGATCAGTTGAATGCATTAGAAAATGGGGGACATTGTAAGTTGAGTGCAATGGTTATTTTTGCAATAATAAAACATTGAGTTATGTATGCATATGATACCTTGTCTGAAGCAGTGAATGGCCTTAAGCAACGCGGCTATACAATAGATTTTAATACTGATAATGATTTGGTGGTATGCCATACTACGCCTGTATCGCTCGCGCCCGATGAATTTGAAATTACGGAAGTACACCGTTTTGAAGGCAATACAGATCCTGCCGATGAAGCTGTAGTATACGCCATTGAAAGTAAACACGGCCATAAGGGCATCCTGGTAAATGGTTACGGACCCGCTGCCGAACCCTTGGGTGATGCGCTGGTGAAGAAGTTGAAGGAAAGACGGTAGGTTTTAAGTTGTAAGTTGTAAGTGGTAAGTGGCGAGAGGGCATTAGCGGGTTGATAGTGGTTGATATGTCTAAGGTGAGTGGTAAAGGGTAAATGGTAAGTGGTAAGTGGCGAGTGGGCGTTTGCGGATTAATAGTAAGCCTATTTGCGGATTAAAATGGGTTAATGATATTTAATAAAATAAAAAAACCGAAGGCTCCAGGGATCCTTCGGTTTTTTTATTCGCGGCTCTATTCGTGTCTTATTCGTGTCTCTATTCGCGTCTCATTCGTGTCTCTCTTCGCGTCCCTATTCGCGTCTAGTTTTCTTCAATTTGGAGTCCGGAATTTTTTCGGTGGTGGCAGCCAGTTGTTTAAAATCTTCTTTGGCCACCTTGTCTTCTTTACCCAGGTAATTCCAGCTGATGGTCTTCATGTACTTGCCGAATGCTTTATTGAGATCGGTCGTTTTTACCAGGTCTATCTTGTTGTTGATTTCATCAAACAGGCGCCAGTTGCCCGATGCCTCACAGAAACCCAGTTGTCCTGCCTGCGAAGCGCTTGCTTCATTGGTAAGGTAATAATTGGTGAGGTATTCCTTCTTTTTATCCTTTACTTCTTTATCGGTAAAACCATTTTTCTTAATGTCATTTATAATATCGGTCATCACCTGCAACGATTGTTTGGGGTCGATGGTGGTAATATACAAATTGGCAGTAGGCTGTTGTATGGTGTTCTTGTTGTAAAAAGCTGCGGGTGCATAAGACAGGCTACGTTTGGTGCGCAGTTCCACAAAATAGCGATCATATAAAATACTCATGGCAAATTCAAACAGCGGTCCGTCTGCCGACAAATATTTAGGGGCATTCAATGATCCGAGTATATAGTTGGTGGCAATAGCGCGATCTTTTATGGTAGCGCCGGGGCCTGTAACGCCTTTAAAAGTCGGTTTTTTGGCTTCCGGTCCTGCGGGTAATCTTGCAAGGCTTGTTTTTATATTATTTAATAAATCCGATTCATCAATATTGCCAACCACCACCAGGTAACATTTTTTCTTGCCCAGCAATGCGGTGTAGTATTTTTTTGCGTCTGCAATGTTGAGTGTCTCCAGGGAGGTGGCAGTTCCATTGGGTGTTTTGGCATAGTCTGTACCGCCAAACAATCCTTCAGTGGCCATTTTACGCAGGTAGGCATCGGGGTCGGCTTCTTGTTGTTTGGCAGCAGAGATCATTTGTGATTTTATAACATTGAATTCATTTTCATCCATTGCCGGATTTAAAATGGCATCGGCAAACATGGTCCAGCTCTCATTCCATTTATCTTTTAAACAGGTCATGGTCATTTTGCTGTAATCTTTGGCGGCTGTTGCATTAAAACTGGTACCCAGGTTGTCTGCTTTTGCGGCAAAATCGTCTTTGTTGATCGTCTTTGTGCCACCATCCAGGGCAAGGTTCAATGCCAATGGTTCCAGGCCCTGTTGTGCTTCGGTTATATTAGCGGTACCGCCTTTTATAAACAGGCTGGCTGTTATGACCTGTTTGGGTGTTTTTTTGAAAATAATTTTCAGCCCTTCATAATTGATCTCTTTGGTATTGCTTTGCGCCAGGGTGGCATTGCCCGTAATCAACAGGCAAAAGGCGATTACAATAAATTGGTTACTATATTTCATGTTGTGTTCTTTTATGGTGATATTAATTGAACAATGCTTCCACATCGGTTACATTCCAGTTTTTTTGTTGGGTGGGGTTTAGCAAAAGACCTTTTACATTGGGCTTGCCTTTTATATATTTCCTTACATATTCCTGCAAATCGGCACGGGTAATTTTATTTATCTCATCAATATAATTAAAGTAATAATTTAAAGAAGCGGAAGCCCACCAGAATGTAAGCGTGTGCACATAATTGGATGTTACCTCGGTTCCGTATTTCTCTGTATTGGCCAGTTTTATTTTTGCTGTGGCCAGTTGTTCATCTGTAAAATAATCAGGCGCATCAAACTGGTCAATTTGCTGTTTAAGCACTTTAAAAGAAGCGGCAAATTTAGCCGGGTTGGGAATCATAAAAAGAGAAATTGGTCCGGTATATTTCTGGGTAGAATAGTTAATACCCGTGTTCAGCGCATAACCACTGTCTACCAGGTTTTTTTGAAACTTTGAATTTTTTTGCGTGAGTATATAGGAGAATACATCTGCAACAATGGTATTCTTAACATCGTTCCTGGTATCGGGGCCATGCCAGCCAATTTGCAATGCGGGTACCTGCGCATTTGGACCGGTAACCACAAAGCTGAGCGAATCTGCCGGGTTGGATGTAAGCGGCGTAAATTCAGGAATGGGCCATTTCTGAAAAGGATCAAAATCACAGGGTTTCCAGTCGCCGAAAATAGCGGTTACCTGTTTTATAACATCATCATTTTTTATATCGCCTGCCACTACCAGGATGGAATTATTGGGATAATAATATTTGTCTTTGATGACATTCATTTTTTCGGTGGTACAGGTAAGTATTACGTCGTGGTCGCCGATCACATTCTTACGTGAAAAGAGATTGCCCCACATTTTGTGGTTGAATTTGTCGATCAGCGGCCAGAAAGGGCTGCTTTCGGCGCGCTGAAATTCGCCGTCTACCACCGGATTTTCTTTTTTCATTTCTTCCGTTAAAAAAAGCGGGTAGCGGATGGCGCTGTTTAAAAACTGCAGGCCTTCTTTTACTTCTTTATTGCCGAGCGTAAAAAAATAGTTGACTCTTTCGGTACCGGTGGTGCCATTAAATGATATGCCCAGTTCCTGTATGCGTTCCAGGTATTTCTCCTGGGAGGGGATGTCTTTATTGGCTTTAAAAAACATATGCTCATACAGGTGAGACAGTCCGTTGAATTCGGGCGATTCGGTATAGGAACCATTTTTTACGGCAATTTCTACGGTTACCAGCGGAACGGAATTGTCTTCTACTATCAATAATTCAAGGCCGTTGGGTAGTTTTGAAAAATGAAAATTGGAAGGCCAGTTACCCTGTGCATGCAGGGCAGCTGCCGATACCAGGCTTACAATAAACAGTAACAAACATTTTTTCATGAGCTGAGTAGTTTTTTGTGACCAGTAAAATAAAGAAAATTATACAGCAGCAGGCTGCACGCTGTTTGCTACTGAAGATATTTATTAAATTTTAACGTACGAATAATAAGTTTTTGGACGGTTGTATTTGGGGGCTAAGAGGCGGGGGAAGGGTGTAGGGTTTAAGGTTTAAGGTGTAAGGTGGGAGAAAGGTGTAGGGTTTAAGGTGTAAGGTGTAAGGAGTAAATAGTAACTCACACTGCAACCTGGGGTTGATATAAAGAAAACTTCGCATAAAACAAATCAGACATGATCACATCAGACATCAGACATTTACAACAGCTCCTTCACCATGTCTGCTACAATTTTATCTATGGGTAGTGTAACGGACTCTGCCGAAAAATTTGGCCAGTCAATGAAACGAAAGGTTTCCGATTCGCCGGTAGCTTCGTAGATTTTTTGTTCGCGTTCATCAAAATCGAAAGGCCGGGTGCGCAAAGGCGCAGTAATTGGTTCCAGGGCCCTTGCAAAATAATATATGGCGATGATCTGGTGCGCATTGTTAAACGCGCTTATCTGGTAAAAATCGGTGGTATAAATATGAACGCCTACTTCCACTTTCAGGTTCATCTCTTCCATGAATTCGCGCTTCAGGCAATCGCGGGTGCCTTCGCCCAGTTCTAGTCCGCCACCGGGAAACTTGGTATAATAGTTACCCCTGATATGCTCATCGCTCACCAGCACCTGCTTTTTTTCATTTATTAAAATACCATAGACCCTTATCGTAAACATATCAAAACCATTTTTTCTTCATGAAATACCAGCTGATAACAATAGAAATTCCCACTGATAACATAAGTGGTATATAAAACGCGTGGGGCGATGTTGAATAGGGGATGGGTACGTTCATACCATAAATACCCGTTACCAGCGCAGGTAAAGAAAGTATGATGGTAATGGAGGTAAGCCGTTTCAGTACATTGTTCATATTATTATTGATAATACTGGCAAATGCATCCAGCGTACTGCTTAAAATATTGGTATAGATATTGGCCATTTCAAGTCCCTGCGAGATATCTACCACCAGGTCTTCCAGGAATTCTTTTTCTTCCTCATTCAGTCCCAGGAAATTGGTACGGGCAATTTTCATGAGTAAAATCTCATTGCTGCGCAGTGCAGTTACAAAATAAACGAGGCTTTTCTGGATCTTCATCAGCTCCAGTAATTCTTCGTTGCGGTTACTGGCATACAATTTCTGCTCCATGATATTCCGGCGCTGGTTAATTTCTTTCAGCGATTCCATATAGGTCTGCGTAATCTTTTCAAAGATCTTCAGCACCATCATTTTGCGGTTGTCTGGATGGCGGTTTTGAAAAGTATTCAGGAATTTTTTGATGGCCCCGTTTTCAAATGAGTTTACGGTAACTATCTGGTTGTGGGTAAGAATGATGCAGATGGGGATGGTAATATAATACGCATCGCTTTCATTAAAAGAATTGTTTTCGGTAGGGGTTTTTATGACGATGAGTTTTACATTGTCATCTTCTTCAAAACGGCTGCGTTCGTCAATATCCAGTGAGTCGGCAAGAAAATCGAGTGGAATATCCAGGGTATCCGACAAGGCCGAAAACTCCTCCTGTTTTAGCGGGGGCAATATATTTACCCAGGTGCCGCTGTCGGGCTTGTCTATGGAGACGGTTTTATGATCTATATTTTTAAAGTACTGGATCACCGGGTGTAGTTCCTGGTTTATGGTTTATGGGTCATAGTTACGGAAGATCCATCATTATACCAACTAGTTTACAATGGCCTTCTCCTCATTTCAAAATAAGTGGTCCTTAATAAGCTGCATTATATTTCAATATCGCCTTCATATACTTTTTCTGCAGGGCCGCAGAGAAAGATATTGGTGTAATGACTATCGCTGATACGATCAAATTCCACTGTTAGTTTCCCGCCTTTGGTTAATACTGTTACATCATTGTAACCGGTTTCATTGTGGTAGCAAACCAGTGCTGCAGCGGTAACACCGGTACCACAGCTCCATGTTTCATCTTCCACGCCGCGTTCATACGTGCGAACGATAATTTCAAAATCGCTTTTTTGCTGCACAAAGTTTACGTTGATGCCTTTTTCTGCAAACTCTTCGCTGTTGCGGATAGCGTGGCCTTTTTTATAAACATCATAGGTTTTTACATCGCTGATGAGTTTTACATAGTGCGGGGAACCGGTATCCAGTAAAAAATCGCCCCCGTATTCGGCAATATTGTTTACATCCTTCATTTTCAGGCTAACGGTGCCGTCTGCATCAATTTCTGCTTCATGTGGACCGTCTGATGCAATGAAATGGTACAGGTTTTTGCGGATGCCGGCATGGTGGGCAAACATAACCAGGCAACGTCCGCCATTGCCGCACATGCTGCTTTCGCCGCCATCAGAATTATAATATTTCATTTCAAAATCATACCCGGCTTTTTCGTTCAGCATCATCAATCCGTCTGCGCCAATCCCAAACCGGCGGTCGCAGATATCTTTTACCTGCTCTTTGGTAAGATCGTTATAACGGCCGTCGCGGTTGTCAAGTATGACAAAATCGTTTCCTGTTCCCTGGTATTTGTAAAAGTGGATATTCATTTTTTTGCTGGTGGTGAGTGGCAAGTGGCTAGTGGGCTTTGCCAGTCTGGTCATTCCTGCAATATTACGGAAAGATAGTCGAGCGGCAAGTGGTGTGTAGCGAATGGCGGGTGGGCCGGAGGAATTGTTAATGCCTGGCAAAGGCACCGGTGCGTATATTACGAATGATTATATCTGAGAATTGAGCGAAGATGCTGGCATATTATCAAAGCAAAGGAATAATTTCAAAGCTTATTTGGCGGCTTGTCTTAACCTGTCTGTATGCTTATATTATCTCACAAAAAGTTGGATGTTTATTTATTATCGTTACAATTGGTAAAAGAAATTTACCGGTTAACGGCAAAATTTCCGCCGGAAGAAAAATATGTCCTGGCGAACCAGTTGAGGCGTGCAGCGGTTTCAGTTAGCAGTAATATTGCAGAAGGTGCCGCAAGAAAATCGAAACCGGAAAAAAGAAGATTTTATGAAATAGCAAGAAGTTCGGCGGTAGAAATTGATACACAGCTTGAAATAACACTGCTGTTGCAGTATCTGGAAAAAACCAGTATAGCTGCTGCCGAACAACACCTGGAATCTGTTTTCAGAATGCTGAGTAAAATGATTGATAATCTGGAACAACAACCATATGGCAAGTAATTGCCCGCCGCAAGCCAGCGTAACAGACGCCCATTTGCCACCAGGCACTCACCATTCGCCCATTCTCTCCAAGGTTGTTTTTATGAGCTGTTCCATTGATGCGCCGGCATCTTTGGAGAATTGTTTTTCTACGCGGTTGGCTACAATGGCGCTCAGGCTCAGGCACTGGTGGCCCAGCAGTTTACCCAATCCATAGATTCCAGCAGTTTCCATTTCAAAATTGCTGATGCGGTGCTGTCCAAAACTGAAGCTGGTGAGGCTGTCCACCAGTCCGGGATTGCTGAGCCCGAGGCGCAGAATACGCCCCTGCGGGCCATAAAAGCCCGGGCAGGTAACCGTTATACCATGATGAAACCCGCTCACAAAATGTTTTAGCAGTGCGCTGCCGGCGCCGCTGATATACGGCTGGGCAAAACTGTTGTTTAGCTGGGTTTGCGTTATAAAAGAGTGGAGCAATTGCTTGTCTTCATCGTTGTGTTCTGTGCGGTAGAAATTGAGCAGGTTATCGATGCCCAGGCCGTGTGTGGAGGCTACATAGCTGTCTACCGGTATGTCTTTTTGCAAAGCGCCCGAGGTGCCTACCCGTATAATTTGCAGGTTTGTTAAGGCAGGTTTGATGGTGCGGGTGGTAAAATCAATGTTTACCAGTGCATCCAGTTCATTTAATACTATGTCTATATTGTCTGTGCCAATACCGGTAGATACAACAGAGATCCGTTTTTTGCCGGAGTAGCCGGTATGAGTAACAAATTCGCGGTGCTGGTTTTTGTGTTCAATGCGGTCGAAATATTTGCTGACGGCAGAAACCCGGTCGGGGTCGCCAACGGTAATGATGGTGCCGGCCAGTTCTTCGGGCCGGGTATCGAGGTGGTAGACGGCGCCGCGGTCGTTTATAATGAGTTCAGATTCAGCAATTCGTTGCATGGACATGGTTTTGGTGATAGCGGGCGAAGTTCCCGTTTTTTTTACAGAAACTTCGCCAAAAACTTCTATTTTTGCACATCTCAAAAAAGGGTCCTTTGGCCGAGTGGCTAGGCAAAGCTCTGCAAAAGCTTCTACAGCGGTTCGAATCCGCTAGGGACCTCCAGCGTAAAGATTGTAGTAATACAATCTTTACGTTTTTTTAGACCACTTTACTGATATCCTGTTGTTTTTCAGTTATTTATAACAAGTCCCACAGCGCATTCATTTTTGCCTTTACAAGAGCTGCCATATTTTACTCGCTTTTTAGTTACTGTAAAAAGCGAGTAAAAAAGCGAGTAAACAGCTAATTGTTAGTCCATGGAAACGTACATAAAAAGAGTGATTGATGAGCGTTTTATAAGAAAAGATGGTACCTGTGTCATATTTATTAAATACCAGTACAGTACTGATAAAAAGACGTTCTTAAATACCGGCATTGCCATACCTCCCCAATACTGGGATCGAAAACAAGGCTATATCGGCAAGAACTTCCCGGCCTATACGGCGACCTAACCGAACTGAATATCGAACTCCGGCGTATGTTCAGGGTGACCGAAGACCTGGTTTCAATGATAAAGAAAAACCATGTGCCCCACCCAGGAGCATTCGCCAAAACCCATTTTACTCCATCCCTGTCGGTTGAGTCAATTCCATTAATCGAACAGAAAATACACCAGGAAGATGTAAATAAAAACCTGGATATTTTTTTCAACTCGATCAATACATCAAATCAAAAACAAATAAAGTTACAACAGACGTTCTGCGCGTCTACCGCAATTTGAAAACCTACCTGCTGGCTTTTCAGGAAAATCAAAGAAGGTTGAAGCGGAATAATTATGCGGTAACATTTGAAAACCTGGATTTTAATTTTTATGAAGATTTTGTAGACTTCCTGACATATCAATGGACGCCCATGCGCCGGATTAATCAATACCCCGGTCTTAAAACAAATACAGCTGGCAGGGTAATAAAAGATTTGAAGGCTTTTATTGCAGACAGGATCAGAAAAAACATCATCCGTCCGGTTGAAATGTCTGAATGGACAGTGCTGCAGGAGGAAATAGATGCCATTTATTTAAATCAGCAGGAAATCGAAAAAATCAGTGAGGCGGATCTTTCGGGATTTCTGCACCTGGTTTGCTATCGCGATGATTTTATTTTGGGCTGTATGACAGGCCTGAGGTTTTCAGGCTTTACCAAGATCAATACATTTGATATCCGGGGCGACTTCCTGTATAAAAAACAACAGAAATCTTTTCATTGGGTAGTCATTCCCTTGCGGCCTGCTGCCGAACAGATTCTGGAAAAGAGATTTAGAAATAAGGTAGCACCGCCCAGCAATCCTGAATTCAATCGTCATATTAAAACTATTGCGCGATTAGCCGGACTCAATGATATTATTCAGCATTTTTATAAGATAGGCAATAAAGTAATCGTTGAATCACGGCCCAAACATGATTGGGTCTGTTCTCATACATGCAGAAGGTCGTTTTGTACGAATGAATTTTTAGCCGGTATACCAGCGGCATTAATTATGAAAATCAGTGGTCATAAAAGTGAAAAGGATTTTTTGAAATATGTAAAAGTTTCCCCAGAGGAAGCGGAATTGAAAATTCAGGGTATGTGGAATGAAAGAGATAATAACACAAAAAAAGTAAGCATTTGTTAAAAGCATTTATCAAATATTAGCTGCCTGGGTTTGATAATGTAGAAATACTTATTCCTTTTGTAAATGGCCCGCAGGGGCTATTTTTCATACTGAAAATCATCATGTCACCAAATCAAAGATATTGTGGCTGTCAGCCTGTTCTTTTGAATTAACAATTATTGAAACTAATTACACAGACGGCCATTCAAAGTAAATGACAAAATGGTTGTATCAATTAAGAATGTAAAAAACAATTATATTTATTTCGAGGCAACTTATAAGGATAAGAAAATTAAAGACGTTTTATTAAAGGTTGGAGATTAATTGTTTTCGTCAATTCACATCCAATACTCCTGGTAACTAACGTACTAATCTTCGATTTCCATTTTTACATTATTTAAAGCACGCTTTGTACAATAATTTTGATAAGCAATAGTGATAATCAGTGCAAGCAATTTTCTTAAAATTTCCTGTTCGATGGTTTAGGAGGAGATTTGATTACACCGCCAGGCAGTACTAATTTTAGGGTAGGTTCTGCAACGATTAACATTTCTGTTTTACAAAGGTTTTCGCTTGTCGGAATTTCTTTAGTACCATAAATAAAAACCAATCCTGCAATTATTTAAAAGTAGGGAAAATAAAAAATGAGTAACCACAGAGCGTTTTATGGAAGTTTCAACGCCTTTTTTTGAATACAAAAACCTTGAAACGGATTTTAATATAGTACTATTACATCTACCTCATTTGTTCATTCTGGACACCCGTATTACTACCTAACTGTTATGGACCGCCTAAATGAAATTGGCTAATGATTAAATAGCGTATTGGCGAATTAAATAATAAAATGTGTAAACATTTACTATTATATTATTTCATTATTAACTTGGAAATCTGTTTCATTTTATTATATATTTGAGATGGAGCAATGTAACTTTGCTTTAATAATAAACTCATGTGTAAAATCCGGCTATCCATAAGCGCAGCAATTGTTTTTCTATTATTTGTTTTGCCCCAATGCAAAAAAGACAAGTTCAATCCATCCCTTCCTCCCATCACCAGCATTGGCGCCAATACGTTTGGTTGCAAAATAGACGGTAAAGTTTTTGTTCCCCGTGACGGGCGGGGTAAGCCAGGACTATTTGTTCAATACGAGTATTTGGGAACAGGCGTGGGAGGAGGCTGGTTTTTGAATATTCCAGCAATAGACTGGGCCTCTTCTGCCCTTACAGCTGTAAATATTGCAACAGATAGTTTATCAGTAACCGAGGGAATTTCTTATCAGATCGGCAGAAAGAAGGGCATGGTTAGCGCATTCTGTATGAGAGGCATTAATAGTTCCTCGGCTGATACTTATAACAAGCTTGATACAGACACCGGCAGTTTGTATATCCAAAGATTTGATCAGGTGAATCATATAATATCAGGACAGTTTTCTTTCAGCGCTACAGATATCAACGGGCAAAAAGTTACCATTACTGATGGCCGGTTTGATATACAATACTGATATTTCAATCTGGTATAAATCTGAATGCTAATACAAAAATGCGCACAACTAAATTGCTCTGCATTAACTATCATTTATAAACAAGTCTGCCTCATTTTTCGCATTTAGCACTGTGAATAACTAGTTTGACATTCAATTCAGCATAAATGGTTTTATAGCTATCTAACCTTTCTAAAAGGCAATGTTCTGTTTAAACTCATTTCATTCACCAAACCGACGGTACCTATAGCGGGGGCAATACGGCTACCTATTACAGTTATGATATTCATGGCATCGTTGATACTTTGCTGCAGGGTTATGGAAGCAGCACAGATGTGCCCAATGCAATGAACAGCAGTCCGGGTGGTAACCGCTTTAAAAAGATGGTGTACAATTATGATCTTATCAGCGGGAAATAAATCTGGTAGCTTATCAGCCCGGGCAGAAGGATCAATTCTATCATCATTATGAATACGATGCGGACAACAGGTTAACCAGTGTGCTCACCAGCTGGAAGCATGCCTGGCTGGTAAGTTGGATAACCAAAAAACCAATCGTGTGCCAACAGGACTATTACTGGATTATGCATTTGATTTTTCAGACCCTAATATATATAATTGAACACTATTAGCCGATAGTACGCAATAAAGATGTTTTTTTCCAGATTGATCATTATTTACAATCAAAATCTAACAAGGTTTCCCCAGTGGTTCTTCGGGCTAACCGAAATATGAAAAGTTATCTGCTAGCATTTCAAGAGTATCAAAAGAAGGTCTTGAGAAATGCAAACTATCATCTAACATTTGACGAGCTTAATTTTATTTTCTATGAAGACTTTGTTGTGTTTCTTACTCTCAAACGGACGCATGTCGGTATGCGTCATTTATCCATTTGAGTATGCTGAAACGAATGCACTTGCTGCATGCAAACAGGATTTATTTCTTGATGGCCGTATAAGTGTAGCTAGCTTCCATTCTGCCACCATATTTATTGCCAAATTTCTTCGGGGTGATAATCCTGACAGGTAAGCCCTTTGAGTCAAAGCTGTTTTGGTATTGCCCTGCTTCATGCACATCGGAAGATGGATTAGTGTGGTCGCTGAAAAACAATGTACCGGAGTTGATGGGCGGACCGAGATGGGTGCCAAAGGTGAAACTGTTCAAGGCGTCGGCAAAGCCATTGTAATATTCATCGATGGTATACCAATATACCGACCGGTAGATATGCATCAGTGAATTTAAAAGTACAGCGCTATTGCCTTCTCTTGTGTAAGAGAGCTCCTGGTAGGTGACAAATGGTGCAGGTGCGGCAGGAAAGGAAAAATAGGAGAAAGAAGTATTACTTCCCGCAAAGTAGCCGTTACTGTTGTACATATTTACGTCAATAGTGGTATCCTTAAACAGTGATGAAGGTTCTTTAAAACTGGTAGAATACAATGAACGCTTTACCAACTGGTTCTTATCGTTGAAAGTATACCGGCAAATTTCCGGTCTGCTGTCAATACGGCCGGAAGGAGCAGGAATTTGCCATCCAGTGGTGTCGTAACTGCTAACCACTTTTTGGTTGTTGACCATGGCAGTGCTGAATTGGGTAACAATGGCCCTGGCAATGTATTGGTTATCCATGACCGTTTTTGCCAGTTCACCAGAAGCATCATAGACAAAGTCTAATTTGCTGATGGGGTGGTAAGGACTTGTGCTCGTAAATTGAACCAGCTTGTCGTTCCCGTCGTATTGAAAAGTTTCAGTGTATCTGGTAACCTGCGGAGGCGACACGTAACTGCCTGAGTCTGTAAAATTGACAACGGTTTGGTTGAGGATGCTGTCGTAAATATATTGTTCGCTTAGTTTTGCCATAAAGACATCGAATTCGTCGTAGTATATCGATTCAATGGTCTTTACCAGGGTCAGCGAGTCTTGTTGCCGGTTTGATGGCGGCTCAAGACTTAGTTCTTTTTGACAAGAGGTGAAGGATTTCAGTACAACAAACAACAAAAAGGCCGCGAAGGATTTTTTCATGAGTAGAATGGGTTTGGGTGTTGGGGTAGAGAGCGAAGATAGGCGATTGCCTGTAAATTTCGCCTCCTTCTGATATCGCAAAGGCAAAGTTGGGTTCCAGCTGAAAGGCGTTCCTGCTATAACACCGGAGGAAATGATTGGCCCGGGAAAGATCCGGCAGACGACTCAAAGTTCGCAGGCTGCGGTGTATCTGCAGGATTCGGTAAAGCAGTTGGATGGCAAATGGCAGCAGGACGTGATTTTTCGGCAATGTTTGCAACCGATTCTTCTCAATCAATCATTATTAACGAAGCTGCCGCAAAGTATATACATCTAAAGGATCCCGTTGGAATAAAACTAACCGATCTTGATAATACCGGCAAAATAAAATGGACCAAAACCATCATCGGCATTGTAAAAGATTTGGTGATGGAATCTCCCTACGAACCCGTTCGACCCACTTTATATTTTTATAGCGTGTATGGAAGCATGCTGCATCTTAAATTGAGCCCTGCGGTAAGCGCAAGCGTGGCGATACCAAAAATAAAAGCAGTTGTTGAGTCCGTGCTTCCGACTGCTCTCTTCGATTATAAATTTGTTGATGAAGAATATGCCCGCAAGTTCATCCAGGAAGTACGCGTCGGAAAATTATCTGGCGTATTTGCCGTAATCGCGATATTTATTTCATGTTTGGGTTTATTTGGACTGGCCTCGTTTGTTGCCGAACAACGCACAAAGGAAATTGGCATCAGAAAAGTAATGGGTGCAAGCGTTTTGAATCTCTGGCAATTGTTATCAAAAGATTTTATAGTGCTTGTTGTAATTTCTTGTTTCATTGCAATGCCAATCGGCTATTATATAATGAATAACTGGTTGCAGCAATATAAGTACCGGACGAATTTGCCGTGGTGGATTTTTGCACTGACTTGTGTGGCTGCAATTGTTATCACGTTGATAACGGTAAGTTTTCAATCGATACGGGCTGCGAAGATGAATCCCGCAGTGAAGGTAATAATATTGCCATCATGCAGCTATATAACTCCAAACACTGCCGCAAAGGATCCGTTAATAACCTGTTTCTGCTCAAATGTAATACGACAATAGTTATGCCCGGGATAAAGGTGATTATGGGCGATGAGTGTTTAAGTCTTAATGAAAAATTGTGCAACATGATTAAGTTCCTTGCAGCAAACTGCACCATCAGACGCCCAAAATGGGAAATGCTGTATAAATTATTGAACACAGACAGTGTATTTTTTTCAACATTTCAAATGGCGGTGTACTATCCTTCATGGCGAGCGTACGTATTCAGGCCTGTTCAAAATCGCTTTGTTATTGATTTAATTGGTGACAGAGGAATCTTACATAATGCGAATGTATTTCGGGAGCAAAGATGGACATGAGAAAATATTGTAAGATGATCAGCACCTGCTTCGGTAAATACTGTGCGACAGGTTAAATTTTCTCAACCAGTGTTTTTAACCTTTTCAGAATTTTGCCCCATCCTTTTTCTGAACGCAGGTATCTTTTAACTGCGCCCTGACCGTCACCTACATTATCTGAGACCGACAAAATCGTTTCACCGTTCTCAAAGCGGATACGATCGGTCACCGTCGAATAGCTACCGCTGCTGTCTCCTTCATTGCGCAATGTATATTTCAATACTTTTTGCGGTTCTGCCTGCAGGATGGTTCCTTCCATCGCAATTTTTTTTAACAGAAACATCCGCCCGTGGAACCGGATGGGACTGCCCGTTTTCCAGTCGCTGAAAACCTTGCAGTGAAAAAAATATTTTTTTGTTTTTTCAGGATTGGTCAGCGCATCCCAAACTTCGGCAGGTGTGGCGTGCAGGCGTATTGATTTTTCTACAATGTATTGCATAGGAGGGTTATTATTGAGTCAGCTTTATTGTATTCAACAACTATACCACAAGCAGAGATTTGTTACAGGCTCCCGCTAAAAAGTGACTGCTAAATGAAGTAATGGCAGCATCCTTATAAAAAAGGCATCCCTTTGATCATTTCTGACAACAGGGACTGCCCGGCTTTTTATTTGCGTTCATCCATATTGACGGTTGTTGCTGTACGTTACCCTTTGACGGTATACAGGTATCTGTTTAACCGGCCACTATCAATCATAGCCTCAACCGGTGATCAACTGCATGTCATATTCTACTGCGATAACGGAATGTTTCGTTGAAGGCCACCATACGATCGTTGGCGTGAGGGGAATGCAGGATAAATATGACGTGGTATTGATCCGGCATGCGGAGTGGAGCCTTGTTTATGTAGTAACACGTACATTGCTGCTTTTCTATATTTTGAATCTTGAAAAAATAAATATGGGAAGGCGCATCAGCAGCAGGAGCATCCACACCGCTGCGTTTCGTTCTGACATTTACGTTATACAAGTTACCGGTGGGGCAGGCTAACATGCTATTTTAAAACTCATTATTTTTTGAGAGAGGGTAGTGGGCATACAATTGAATACGGTTAGTTGGATCCATGGAGATGCTGCTTCTGCTATGGGTTTGTAAGCACGTGTGTTTGTTTAGCAACCCGGATATAAGGCCAGTGTCTTTGATGGAGCCCATAACGAATGGCGTGAAGATAATGGAAATATAAAGGGTCATCAGTCATTCGTTCAGGTAAAGTCTTATCAACGCCACATGTTATCGGTTGGAAGCTGCCATTCTCTTTATACATGCAAGTGTAGAAAAGAAGCTACAGTTGTTGTGCATGCCGCCTTACCATTCATGGTTCTTCGTTTGCTATATTTTAATTTGGTTTTCATAGGATATTGGATTATAGCAGGGGCTGGATGTCAATCCTGGCCCCTTATCATTTGGAAGCTGTATAATACAATGAGCTTGTTTCATGCCCTGTAGGCGATGAAGAGATACATGAAATACATTATAAGATTTATCGTATCACTGATGAAATACTTGTAGAAATTTATCAGCATTTGCATGCACTGGAGTGTTTTGGGATTGTATTCCTGTATGCACATCCGCTGCTTTGTAAAAGCTTATGCAGCGTGTTCAGTGCCGCAGGTACTTGGTGGTACGCATACCCATAGCATCATTCGCGCCTGCCTGAGGTGCAAGTTGCGACGCGGCAGGATTGGAACTGTTTTTGCAATTGGATGAATAACCTATTGAGAACATATGAGCCGGAAAAAATTGCAACAATTGTTTGACCATTTCATGTCATTGAAAAGTACATCACCTACCACCGGCCCGAAAAAGCCGGTCCCTTCCCATAAAGACAGCCAACCCGATGTCTCCGCGCAGCTTTTGTACCACAAGAACCATCAAATAACGAATGCTGTCAATACTAATAAGGATAAAAAGTATTTCTGGAAACTGAATTAATGGAAGGCACAAAGCCATTTTCAATGACGCAATCTTATTGGTGACGCCGGGCCGGACGCCATAAATAAGATTTGATTAACAAATACAGAATCAAAACTCAATTGCCGGGATAGCCAAAGCGAGCGGCCACCTGGTGCGAAGCAAAATTAAATACCAAATGAGTAATAATTATGGGCCAATCGAAGGCTTATTTTCCTCCTTTCCAGTTGATGCGTCTCCCCAGGATGACCTTAAATACAAATGGGTCGGTGGCAGCAGTAAGGCCAATGCCTGCACCCATATTAAATTCCCATTTTACGTTGTTAAGCATATCGTAAGCAAAAAAAATGGCATCGCTCTGTTCGGGAAATTTTTGCAGGCTGTTGATATAACCCAGGTCGCCATAGTATTCAATACCTAATCCGGTATTTTTGAAAAAAGTATAATATACTTTCAGGTTCGGTTCAAAGGTGGGTGTAGAGCTGTTGTACTGGCTTTTTAAAGAAATACCCAATGTTGGATTAAACGACAGGTACCATTTATTCCATTGTTTGTCAATGATAGGCCGCACTTCAATACTCCAGGTACTGGAGGAGAACTCCGCTTTCTGGTAGCCAATTTCGGTAGAAAGGCTTAGTCCAACCGGGAGTTTCCATTTAGCAGGTGCCATGATCCGGGGCCGCAGGTGACTGCCAACAACCTGGTAACCATGCCCTGGAATATAGGCGGTAAATAAGTAAACACCCAGTTCAAAATGATTGGTAACACCGGTCGTAATTTCTAAAGTTTCATGCAATGCATGGTAACTGGGCAATACACCATCAGTAATATTTTTTTCTCCGCTGAAAGTATAGTTGCTGTGCAGTTCAAACATAGTACTGTTTTTGACCTGCGTTTGAGCACCATACACCTGTATTTCATAATTGTCCTGGGCACGACTGTAAAAAAATGAGATTACTAAAAAAATAGTTACAATCCTTTTCATATAACAGAATTCGGAAATTGACCCCAATGAAATAATAAGTTGGTGAAGAGTAAGTTAAGGACAAATTTTGAAGAAATGCTGTACTTAAAAGTTGACAAGTAGTTGGGTTGTATAGAACCTTAGTATTTTAATCCTATGAAATTCAGGAGCAACCTTTTCATCCTGATGTACAGGAGCTAAATCTTAAGCTGCAAACCTTATAAGGTTAGCGCTTACCGTGATTGATGTTCTTAAAGGCAGGAAAAGTAATTTGGAAGGTTATAAATTGGATTTATGAGGTGCAAATTGTCGAAAGTCCTTTAGGGGCGTCCGGATAAACAAGCGGCCTGGATTTTCTTATTTGCTTCGTGTACCTGTCGTATTGATTGGTGTATTAAACCGAAGCATCCTACAATCGGGAAATTACTTTCGCGGCTGTTTCGATGTTCTTGAACGTTTGTATTAAGTTTTCTCATGTTACGGGGACCGTTTCTACGGTCCCTTTTTGTTGCTACATGTTACAGAAAATTATTTTAGTGTATGCGTGTTCCAGCTTGGTGTACAAACTGCCAATTGTCTTAATACCATCGGTTACCTTGCGTCCGCATGGAAAAAGATCAGTTGCTTGTTATCGGTTTATTCGGCTTCGGTGTAGTGGGGGAGGGATTGTACAAAGTATTACAGCAGACGCCATCGCTGAATGCGCGGATAAAGAAGATTTGCATCAAGAACCCGGATAAGCCCCGGCTGGCGCCGGCGGAACTATTCACAACCGATAAGCATGCGCTGCTGCAGGATCCGGCGATCAACGTGATCGTAGAAGTGATTTCCGAAAGCGAAGCAGGCTTTCAGATTGTCAGCACCGCGATGCGTAACGGGAAATCTGTCGTTAGTGCAAGCAAGAAGATGATAGCTGAACACTTTTCCGAACTGCTGGATTTGCAACGTGATAACGGTGTATCCTTCTTATATGAAGCAGCTGCCGGTGCTTCCATACCCATTATCCGCAATCTCGAAGAATATTATGACAACGACCTGCTGCATGCCATGCGGGCGATTGTCAACGGGTCAACGAATTATATCCTGACAAAGATGTTTGAGCACGATATGGAATACGCGGCCGCACTCAAACAGGCCCTGCAACTGGGTTTCGCGGAAAGCAACCCTTCGCTCGACACCACCGGGGCGGATGCGGCACACAAATGGACTTTCCTGTTAAGTCACGGTTACGGTATTATCCCAACATCAAATGAATTGTTATTCGCCGGTATCGAAAGCATCAACACGGCGGATGCAATCGCCGCCAAACAAAAAAGGTATCCTGTATTTAAATTAAACAGATGGTTGCCTGAACCCAATTGCAGGAAAATCTTGTTGCAGCTGCGGTTTAATGTTTTTTCAAAACAGACCCCTCCTGTGAAGGATCGTTTATCATCCTTTCCATTTCAGTATCCACCAGGTTTTCAATCTCCTGTTTAATCTGCAAATAGTTCTTTTGGATAATGGCATTGGTTACCTGGCGGACGACCGGGATGGGTTTATAATCCTGCTGTTCTTTTTTTAATGCGCCATGATCATTTATAATACTGGCATGAAAAGTTTTCAGACCGATTTTGCAATTGGGATCATCCGCTACCATACCCACGAATTCACCGGAACTTAGCCCGGCAATCCTGGAGGCGGGAATAGCCGCATCGAGTTGTTTGGAGTGGCTGACAGAAGTGTCGTTCCTGTTGATGGAAAGACTGGTCCTGTCCTGCATGATCTTTCCAAAGCGATCGGTGAGTTGTTTAGCGGTATCACCAGTGACCTGACCACTGATGACATTGCCGGTGATATTCATGATTACGTCTGCCTGGTCTTTTCCGTAATCTTTTTTTAACTGGCTAAAATCCTGGATCCCTACCGTAGTGGCTACTTTATTGCTGCGTGCAGTGGCGATCAGGCTGTCCATATTATTGAGATAAATGGTTGGAAATTCATCAAATATCAAACTGCATTTGAGTTTTCCTTTTTTGTTGACTGATTTAATTAACCGCGATGCATACAAGGATAACACTGCACCGTATACCTGTTGCTTTTGGGGGTTATTGCCTAAACAAATGATCTTCGGTTCCTCAGGGTTATTAATATCAAGGGTAAAATCATTGCCGGACAACACATAATACAGCTGCGGGGAAGACAACCGGGCCATGGAAATTTTAGCTGCAGCGATTTGGCCTTCGAGTTGTTCCATTACATCATTGAGATAGGCAGAGATAAATGGATTGATTAGGGCTTCGATTTCTTTTTCTGCCCGCAGTATGGTAAAGAGGCGGTCATAATCCACCTGCATCAGTTCAATAACATGCGGTAAAGTGCAGAATTCACCATCCTGGTATTTCCGGAGATACCAAATAATAGCCGTCAGGAAATTGATGGGGGATTCTACAAAAAAATCACCCTGGCGCTTTATCCATTCCCGGTTCAAACCCATCAGAATAGTCCTTGAAGACTCCGCGGCGTCGGTAATATCATCCATTGATTTTGGTTCCAGTGGATTGCAGCGGTGTAATAATTTATCAAAGTCAATAAAATAACAACCGGGTGTTTTTTTGTAGACGTGCTTATATTTCAGCCAGGCATTGTAGGCGATCAACGAAAGGTCATCAAATTTAAAATCATAGACCAGCATTGCAAAACCTTTTTGAATATGCTGTTTGATGATGTGCTGGATAACAAAATAAGATTTACCCGAACCAGGTGAACCCATCACCAGTAATCCCCGGAATGGGTTGATAAAATTGATGTAACTGTTTCGGATATTTCCTTTCAGGTTATATTGCGCAGGGAGATTGATAGAAAATTCATTTTCCATTAATCGCTCTTCCTGCGGAAAGCTTTCATTCTCCTTATTGAAAATGTCTTTGTTATTCAGTTTCAGCTGAATGACGCGGGACAGTAAGGTGCCACCGGTCAGTACCAGGATAAAGCCAACAGATGTAACCGCCATATAAACAATGGCTTTGGTGGTTACAGGTACGGACGGAAGACGGAATGAAAACCAGCTCGCAAAATACATTAGCAGCCCCGCAATGATATAGCCAACAGCGGTTTTGAAATCCAGCTTTTCATCCTTTCTTCCCCTGACGCCCAACAGGGATATAAAAAGAAACCCAAGGGCGATGCACTTCGAAATATAGAAATGCCGGAACAAACCTGTTCTACTAATATTGTCCAGCAAACGATCGGATAAGGGTGCCGTCAATTGCCAGGCTTTAAAAGCCCTGTAACAGTAATAATAAAAGTGCAGCGCCAGCAGAACAATGCTCATCACGCGTGTCATATCAAGGATTTTTCTCAATCCCTGTTCATTTTCTCCCGTATTCATACTACTTCATTTTCAATTTTCAGGTGGAAAAAAGTCTCCTTACATGCGTAACTTTTTTTTCTTTCGTTTACTTTTTGTTTTCTTTAATGGGTATGGAACGCCGTCTCCTGTCAATTCTGGTTTCATTAAAGCATCGAGTACTCCTGCACCTGTTTCAATGAAAGGAGCAGTATATGAAACCCGGTCGGGACGTGTTGATGATCCCGGTCGCAGGATTTCCGGGCGCTGGTTTTTTTTCTTTTCGGCAGGGGGATAGGGTCTCTCTTTTTCGTCCTGCTTCTGACACCGTTCAAGCATCGCCTTTGCGCTGTATTGTTTTCCCAGGTCGCTGCCGTTAAAAACGGTTTTGGATTTATGATCGACATAGGTCATACCATAGATAACGCCGTCTTTATTTTGACGGAGGACCAAGCTGATGCCCTCTTTCTTTAATTCAGTTTCTAATCTGGCCAGGCTGATGCCGGAGGTTTTCCTGAAAACATAATCAATCGTTGTCTTCACGTGTTGTGCATGTGGTTGTTTGCGTGTTGTATTCTCTTCAAAACGTTGTTCCAGGTTCTTCAGAGTGGGTTTCATGTAGAACCTGCTCGCTTTGATGGGTGTACCTATTGGATTCCCATGCTCATCCAGCACCCGGTAAAGCAACCCGTTGTGCATATAGGTCTGCGAATCTTCGCCGCAACGGTCGGCTCTTATATTGTATAGTTTCAAAACAGCGTTTAATTCCGCCAGGGAACTGTATTTGTATTGTGGAATAACCACCCTTAACACGTTCGAAATAGCCGCTTTGGTAGATTGTTTGCCGGGTTTTATTTTTTGAGCATGGAGTGGCATTAACTTTTCGGAGTTTTCCTGCGCTTTACTTTCCGCTTTTACCAGTTTATATTCCTGCTCGATTGCCTTTCTTGCTGCTTCCGATTCATTGCGGCCCATATTGTGCACGGAAATGCGGATTCCATCACGTTGTATATTGGTTGTTACAATATGAATATGCGGATGACTGGTATCATGGTGCCGGTAGATTACATACGGCTGTTCTTTAAAGCCGATCTTTTCCATATAGCTGTTGGCAATGGCGACCAATTTTTCGTTGCTTAATTTCTCTGAAGGATCAAAATTCAACGAGATATGAACGGTATTGGTTTGGGTTCTTTCGTTGAGAGTTGTAAGCTTTTCAAAAGTCTTCAGTTTGTCATAAAAATTTAAGTCACTGGCGTCCTTTAAAAAGTTCTGCGCATGGAGACATTCTGCCTCCCCTTGTTGCACTTTTTTTTCATTGTAATTAAGTGCTTTGTTGATACTTTTTCCTGTATTTATTCTTGCAACCATACGCTGGCTATTTCACTAATTTTTTGATGGATTTCAGCAACCTTTAAAAAGAACCTTTCCCGGTGTTTTTCATTTTCTGCCATCCATGGTTGTAGCCCTGCTGCCTTGTCCATTGTATGCAGCCTTTTCACAGCCTGGTTGAAGTTGCTGCCGATGGCGGAAAGCTCGTTTTTCAGGAGTACCAGTTGTGCCATTAAGTCATCCATGGATTGATCGCGGGTGTAAACCGTTACCGGTTTTTCCAATAGCACAAAGCGTATGTATTCGCTTAACTTCCGCTTGGTTGTTTTCTGAAATGATGCATCGATGATATTGTATTCCGCCTGTTTAAACCGCACGGTAACCTTTCTGGTAAGTCCGTTATTGTTATTTTTCTCCATATCATTTTCACTTTTACGTCTCTAACCCGAAGCGACCCCGGAGCGAAAGGAAAAACCGTTTGTCCGACAAACGTACATTTTACCATTCCCTCAGATGGGAATTAAACGCCTTCCACCAAACGCCTGCATGCTTCTGGCTAAATGTTGTTGATATTCCTGGACGCTGATGAAGCAAACAGCATTACTGATTGGGTTGCTGCAAACTCTTTTTTTTGGACCTGCCGATGCCCAGTATCCAATCATTCAGATCATTGTAGCCTTCATATAATTTGCTTTCATCACTGTATTTTTTCGATAAGGTTACCAGTGACTGGCTGCAATTTTGTCCGGTCTTATCGCGGTCAAGGAAAAGACGGACACGGTTGTGTTCCTCCAAACATGGCCTGGCTTTTTCGAATAAGGAGACGGAATTCAGGATCAGAAAATCAGATTGCGCAGGTGGTAGCTGTTGGAAGATGGTCTGGTATGATAAAAAGTTGAAGAACCCTTCAAAAACAGACAGATCTTTTGAACCGTTTAGTATGGTTGTAATTGACTTCGGTGAGCTGCTTCCTTTGAACCATTGATTGCGGAGTTCGAAACCGCCTTCATTGTTCTTAAAACCGATGGCTGTATACTTTTTTTCATTGATTTCAAATACCACTTCACGGCAATATTGTCGTGCGATGTTTTCGGCGATCCTCCGTTGCTTTATATACCGCAGCAGGGAAAGGGTGTGGAGATCTTTTTCGGAAACTATTTTGATCTTTTGTTCGCCGTGTTCTTTTGGTGCGGCTATCATTTTTACAGGCTGCTGTTGAAAAAGAAAAGTGCCGTTGAATTTTTCAAGCAATTCTTTCACCGAACAGTGGTGGTACCGGATCCCAAAATCAACCAGGTTGCCACCCACTCCCAGGCCGTGGTCATACCAAACATTTCCCTTGCGGTTCACCTTAAATGAGGCTGTTCGTTCATTCCGGAGCGGGGACAAATACCAATGGTCATCATGTCTGATGGTAGAAGGGGCATACCCCAATGATGAAAGATACTCCACCATGTCGAACTGGTTCACCTGGTCACAGGTAATCGTATTTTTTCTGATATCCATACTGCACTTTTTTCAATATCACCAATCAGGTTACGCGGGTAAAATTAATGACAACATCGTGCAAAAACGATCCACTCCAAATTTCAAAGGGGATCAATTGAGCTGTTGCCATTATTTTTGTAGGGTGAAAATGATCAAGTGACAGTAAAAGAAAGACTATGCAAAAAAATGATGTAGCCAGGATTTATGATACCGTGCTAAGTACACCTGGCATGAATGAAAAAGTGAAAGTGCATTTGCAAATTACCCGGAAAAATTTGTTGCTCCTGCATAAATTGATTGAAAGAGGATTGAATGGAAAGGACACGGACGATAAAACAGTAAATCTGCTCGAAATCATTAACGGTGAATCATCGCAGGAACTAAAAGAAGTAGCCGTCGAATTACTCGATAAAGCCGGGTTAACGGAGATGAATGAGAAGTTGAGATCATTTTAATCCAGTACATTGCATTCCCGGAAAAAATAAAGCATGCAAACATTCAAACTGAAAACCTATTTCAACTGGAGCAGCGGCAAGGATTCTGCACTGGCCTTGCATTACCTGCTTAAGGATAAAAATTACAGCATAGAACATTTACTCACTTCAGTCAATTCATTTCACAACCGGGTGAGCATGCATGGCTTGAGGAGAGATTTATTGGAGCAGCAATTGGCGTCGCTGGGCATTCCTAACAGTACGATTGAATTGCCGGAACAACCTACGATGGAAGAATATGAATCGGTGATGAAACAGGCAATGATGCCATTACAAAGAAATGGCTTTAAATATGCCGCCTTCGGTGATATATTTTTAGAAGACTTGAAAAAATACCGGGAAGCGCAGCTGGATAAACTGAACCTGCGCGCTGTTTTTCCCATCTGGAAAAGAGATACAAAGGAATTGTTGAATGAGTTTATCAACCTCGGGTTTAAGGCCATTGTAGTTTGTATCAATGCCGATCTGCTCGATGTTTCGTTTGCCGGCAGGGTCATTGATAAATCGTTTATTGATGACCTGCCGGCAGGTGTTGATCCCTGTGGTGAAAACGGCGAGTTTCATACTTTCTGCTTTGACGGCCCGGTTTTTAAAAAAGCGATTCCATTTGTTATTGGAGAAAAAGTGTACAGGGAATACAATGCACCCGGGAAGTGCCAGGATAGCGGGGCTTCCGATGCTGAAAAAAAGAAAATGGGGTTTTGGTTTTGCGATTTATTGCCGCTTTCGACTTGAGCGTCGATGGACGATAGACTTTACAAAAGCCCTTCGTCTGCAAAAGAGTAGAAACCTTCGCTTGTGATGATGATATGATCCAGCACTTTAATATCGAGGTATTTGCCTGCTTCTTTGATCCTGGCGGTCAGTTGTTCATCTGCCTGGCTGGGTTTGATGCTGCCAGACGGATGGTTGTGACTCAGTATAATGCTGCAGGCATTGCCTTTTAAGGCGGCTGAAAAAATTAATTTAGGATCTGCAACGGTACCGGTTACGCCGCCAGTGGATATGTCTACCACTCCGAGGACCCGGTTGGCCCTGTTCAATAATAATATTTTGAATTGTTCTACAAAGTCTATTTTGCCATCATTCCACAGGGACATTAATAATGTTGCAGCATCTGCCGCTTGCCGGATGATCGGTCGTTCAGAAGCTTTGACTTTGGTTTTATAAACCAGTTCGATTTCGGATACTTTCATCCATTCCTGTTGATTCATTGTGCTTTCCATAATTCAAATGTTTTAATGATTTAAAAATTAATTATGGAACCGCACCCGGTCTTCGCCGGATTTGCGCCGGGAAGCAGCGGAATAAATAATGGCCATGCGCGGGGAGGAGCTGTGTTTATGCCGAACTTCCTGGCAGCATATCTTAGGCGAAGGCCGAACTTTGTACAGTGATTAATGAAAAAAATAATATTGTATATGAATATTGATTGCATTTCTCTGACCGTTATTTGGAAAAGGAAATTTGTTTCGAAAAAAATCAGATTGATAACCGTAACGAGCCGACCCGGGAGGGCGGCTCGTTTTTTTGAATTGGTTGGCTAACGTTTTTTCCCCGCTAACCATCCGGTAGCCGCCCATAATAATCCGGCCAATCCCTTCAGGATAAACCACGATAATTTTAAAACTAGTATCAATAACGACAATGCAAATTGTAAAAGGGATAACAACAGATTTGTATTGTTTCGGCCTGTCCTGTTGTCTTCCAGTCCATCGTCATAGCCGCGTGTATAGTCAAACCAATTCATATTCTCCGTTGGGTTGTAGTTTGCCGAACTCTTTATCGTGTACTTTGATTTTTTCCAGTTGTTTACCCTGACGCGGTTGCCTTTTTACGCTCGTAAATCGTCAGATAATAGCATTCACCCGGCTATTTCAAAAATCTCTGGGCAAGGATATTTTTCAGCCAGATATTGGCGAAGGCGCAATGACTAGCCTGCCAGGTGGGGATGAAGCCGGTTACCTTGCCGTCATTGATTTGAACGGATTCTTCGTATAATCCCAAATTGTCCTGGCGGTACAGTTGCGGAAAAATCAATGTACCGATGCTGTTAGGGTCTGGAATAACAATAAAACACATTTCGGGATCGCGCATCAGGTCGCCGTTTTGAACATTGGTATGGGACAGGCTGTATAATTTCCCATTCCCTGCATCGGTTTGAATGTTGTGAAGGAGTTCAAGGTGCAGGGGCATGAAACTGTTGGATTCTATTTTTATATGATCTCCGTCGCCCAATTTTTTCAGGAGTTTTAAGAAGATGTGTACGCTTTTTTTATATAACTGTTTCATAAAAAAGTTGCGCCCCTTGGTTTCCGGCGGCGCCCCCGGATTGCTGATGATTAAAATGGCAGGTCGTCTTTTACTCCTTCCAGTTGTGTCGCAGGTTTTTCAATGCCTTGTTGCTGACCTTTGGTGTTGCCCAATAGCTTAATGTTGTTTACATGCATGGTTAATGTGCCCTTTGCTTTGCCTTCCATGTCATTCCACACCTGCAAATCAATGCGGCCCGATAATTCCACCCATCCACCTTTTAATAAATAAGGCGCAATACCGATCCCCGTCCAGTACGAACAGTTTACAAAGCGGGTGTTTTCTTTTGTTTCGCCACTTTTTGTTTTGTAGCGATCATTGATCGCAATTGAAAAGCTGACTACCTGGCGATCGCCTTTAACTGTGTTAACCTTTGCATTTGCGGTTAACCGTCCTGTTAATGTTTCCATTTTGTTTACATTTTAATGATGATAAAAAAAGTTATAATTGAAAAGAGAGCAACCGTATACACGCGCACGGCTTCGCCCCGCTCATATAACCCTTAGCGACCAGCCATTAGAACTGTGGAGGAAGGACAAGGTTTTTCACAAAAAAATACTACTCCAATAACCCGATGGCTATGGCAAATGAAGAGTGGAGATTTTTTTTTGAAAACCGGAGGCAAGCGATGGCAAGAGACAACGAACCTTACCAGCGCGCGGATCTTGTCCTGCACGGAACAGTTCAATATCTTTGCGGCAGGGTGAGCATGCGTATGTCAGTCAGGCCGGTTAAAAAACGCTGACAAAAGATCAAATGAGAAACGGAGGTCGCAAGTAATCCCCCCATCGGCGGAACAGGTGCCCGTGAAAAAAAAGTCATTGTTTTTTATAGACAAAAGGCTTATCCAATGCCCTGAAATGGATGGCTTCAGCAACATGGGGCAGTTCAATTATTTTGCGGGATTTTAAATCAACGATGGTCCGCGCTACTTTTTAGTATACGGTGATACGATCTTGCTGACAACTTCAACTGGTCGATGCGCTGTATCGTCGCATGCGCAGTAGTTGTCAACAAATGTATCTGGCATCTGCGCATTGCAAAAAACGGCCTCCATTCCTTTGAAGCGGGCGGTTTGGATAACCCTGGCCGCCATTACCCGTTGCTTGATGACTGCCGGATACGGAGGGTTGGAAATGCTGAACGCAATTTCAGAAACCGATACGTAATGGCCATTGGGTAAAGTTAAATGGGGGGCGTATTTCCCTGCAGCCCTTTTCTTATTTCAAATTGGCACGATTTTGTGATGTATTATTTCACAACGCAAAGACATTATTGTTTCCCGGTACTCCTGAAATTTAGCGGGTGTAAACCCGTCATAATTTCCTCTATTATACATCTGAAGCAAGGCCAACGCCTTGCTTTTATTTTGTGGGAACCGGCTGCGCGGGTGACAGCGGTAAAGGAAGCCGTTTTTTTAAACAGTCAGGGTTACAGGGCGAACCGAAGTTATTGTTTCATTTGATGCGACACCACCGGGAAACTATGCAATAGCTGCTTTTTTAGATGAAAATGGAAATGGTGCAATGGATAAAAATTTATTAGAAATAGTTAAAGTAAAATATGGTTTCTCCAATAACCCTGTACCTGCTATGCGGGCAGTAAAATTTGAAGGGGCTGCATTTGAGTTAGTATCCGGTGAGAAAACTATTGGTATCTTTTAAAATAAAGAATGCGTTGCCCGGGCAAATGAATATTCATAAGGGCTGTATGAAATAGCATCCTGCTTCGGTGGACGGAAAGACATTCTTTAACTTCTCAGACAACCTGTTTTTCGTTCCTTGTCTTATGATCTATGCCGCAATGCAGGATACATTTAAGCCGGCAGGTTTTCGACAACGCCTTGCCAACGGTGGAATATAGCCTTACAAAGGAAGGGTCAACCCTGGAAACAGTACTCAACCAACTGCAGCAATGGTCGCAACATTTTGTGCAGCAGGAACAAAAGAATACTGGGAAAAAATGAAGATTTTAAAAGTTGTCAGGTGAATGGTTAGCGTATCATTTGCTATCCAAAAGTTTATTTATCGTGTACATGCACGGGATACTCTACATGTGACAGACCCTACATTCATGCGATGGGTGGTCTTTCGATTCTCCTCTTTGAATAGTAGTCTGTATTGCAGGCGGGTTATTAATATGGGATAAGGAAAGGATGCAATTTTTTGAACCTGGTGTTGTTTGTATAATTCATGGTGAGGAACAGTTACCATAATATGAGACTACAATAGATCAAACGTGTGGCCGTGTTTTAAATAAGCTGAGCAATGGCCCGGGAAGTTTAACCGCTTCGCCATTGATTACATCTTTCGTACCTGGTGCGATCAACGTAAGATTGCTAAGCCGTAACAAATAGGAGAGTCGTAACAATGCGATTGCAAATGGAAGATCTTCAGCGCAACGAATTGGAAAAGTAACCGCTACATCCGGTACAAACAGGTGTCTTTTCACCGCTTCTATTTTCAGTATTTCCCCCGTGAGTTTAGGTCCAAAGATAATATCGAGATCGCCATTCCAGTGTACGTGTCCGATCTCTTTTCGGTTATATTTAAAAGCGATGCCACCCATGGTGTGCTCATGGGCGCTCAATCCATTCCATGTAAGGATATCTTTTTCAATTGCAGCAATGAGCTGTTGTAAGCGGGCTTGTGTCAATTTGTAAAAAAGATTATAAACATAGGCCGGGTGTGGCCATTTCATAGACATATATTATGTGTTTTAGAATTCAGTATCCCAAAGGTGCAACCTCCCTGAAAAAAGGCAGGCCCCTTTTTGGATCAGGAATGGATGCTTAATAAGCTATTTCAACCGTAGTTTTAAAAGTTTCCCCGGCTGTAATAGATCCAAGTATGAAGGCAGCCACAGCAGCTCTTGATATTTTCCAGGGTCTTGCCAAATGAACATTAATGGCGGTTCTATACTGGCGCTGGCTTTTTTTATCGATCAATCTTGCAGGTCTTACAATCGTCCATAACAGTGCGGACTGCTTTATATTTTTTTCCATCAACCGCATATCATCATATGGTTTTTTCAGAATGGGCTGCAGGACCCATTTTACAAGCATCCGGATAACAACGCCCATTTCTTTGGTAGCGTCCAGTGCACCGGCCGAAATGCAGATTATCCGGGAAACATTGCATATTTTCATTGCTTCCATAATATTTTGCATGCCTTGCGAATAAACTGTGGTTGCTTTAATGTTTCGCCCGTTGCCGAGGCAGGAAATCACTGCAGTTTTGCCTTGCAGCACCCCGCGAAATGATGAAATCTGCATAACATCGCCTTTGATCACCGTTAAGTGCTGATGCGTGATGTTAAAGTAAGCCGGGTCACGCACAATTACGGTTACTTCGTTTCCTTTTTGTAAGGCTTGTGTCACTACTTCCATTCCCGTTCCACCCGTAGCACCAAACACGACAATTTTTTCCATGACAATTAGTAATACTGGTGATTAATGTTGATTGTGCAATTTCCAGGGTTGAACAGGTGGTTACCATTTTCACTGGTGCGATAATAAATGAAACCCTTTAAGCAGGGTTTCATTTATAAAAATGAGTGTGGATTCCACTAATGCCGGTTTATTCCCTGGAGCCATACGGATAATGCAACCCCTACTTCGACGGGCGCGTCTTCCTGCGGGTAATGCAACCCTTTAGCAACAATTTTTGTTGTGTTAGGCAAGTTATTGCAGAATTTTTTTGCATCGGGTGAACTCATTCCCGGGTTAGCTTCAATATACAATTTGGGCAATTCACTTCTTTTAAGCCATTCCAGGTATTGTATTTCTATTTGAGTAAATCCATTCGGCTCTCCTTCAAACGGGAGCTGGCGCGCCCATGATAGCATAGGGCGGCGTCCTTCACCGGGAACCTGGAATGGCCTCCTGTATTCATCGTGGTCTTCCTTCGACAATGGATTTAAATGTGATAAGGGGATATTGACTTCAATAAAAGAATTCTGCTCCAGCACCATCTTTTCGCCTGCAGGCGAGCGCAGGGCCTGAAAGATTTCCTTTCCTTTTGGTGACATCTGTTCCCATTTGATAGGAACGGTCACCGCTTCCATAAAACATATTCCTTTAACGGCCTGCGGATGCTTTCTTGCCCAGTCAAACGCCAGTGCGGAGCCCCAGTCATGCACTACAAAAGTTATTTTTGAGGCGATGCCAAGCTTTTCATAAAAGGCATCCAAATAACGGCTGTTCTCCTGAAATGTATAGGATGATGAGTCAGACAACTTTTCCGAATCACCCATCCCGATAAGGTCAGGAGCGATACAACGGCCCAAACCTGACACATACGGAATGATATTTCTCCACAGATAAGAGGAGGTTGGGTTTCCATGGAGGAATATAATGGGATCCCCGGTGCCGGTTTCTATGTAGGCTATGCTCTTTCCCAGCACATTGATGTGTTTTTTTTCCAGCAAATAATTTTCTGTAAGCATTTCTTTTTTTTGTTTAAACGTTGATTTTATACTGTCATTGGTGTTCCCGAAAGTGTTTGGTCCGGGTAATAAGACCATCGCAGTAAGGGCAACCACGAGGCATGATTGTTTCATATTCTGAATTTTTTATAATTCAAAATTACCCTGTCTGAAAACCGTGGAATTGTATAAAATCAAGTTTTAATGATGGAGCAGGAGACTACCATTGTGCGGGCCGGGTTTTGAAGAATGCGGTAGGGTTTTGCCCTGTGAAGGTTTTAAAGTCCCTGATAAAGTGGGATTGATCGAAAAAACCCTTATCTAATGAAAGAACCGTAAGATTCTGATCAGCCTTATAATCAGCAATAATAGACTGCATCCTGATTATCGAGGAAAAGTTTTTGGGGGATATGCCTACCCGGGCGCGGAATTTCTTTTCAAACGAATCAATATTGGTATTTAGCAACGAGACCAGATCCCTTATTCTTATATTACCCTTCTGTTGTTTGATCATTTCAATTGCTTTGCTGATTGCCTGATCCTTTATATCCCGTTTCAGATGGGAGAGCAAAAACCGTTCTATAACAGACACTTTTCCGGAAAGCGGTTTCTCTAAATACAGTTGATCTTCAAGCAGGTGTAAATCGTCTGCCGGAAATATATGTTCCAGGCCGGTAGTGAAGCCAGCAAATTCAGATAATGGCGTATCTAAAAATGCCGGTGCCATGCCTTCTTTGAAAAGCACCAGTAAAACGCCCGATCCCGGCGTATAATGCGCGGAACGGGCCATCCTTGAAATTCCGGTGAGTCCAAATCTCGGGATGGTCGAATCGTTGATATATACCTTTCCTTTAAATTGGAAAGCCATTACCGGCGCAGTGCCCGGCAATAATCTATTGATCACTTCGGTTTCGCTTTCTATAATGAGAATAGCATTCACGTAGGGTTTGAGCGGTTCGGTTGGTTGAATTTTTGAGATTTTCATATAAATTGAATTGTTATAAGCTACTGCGGAAAAATCCTGACTTCCCACCGTCCTGGGAAATGTTTTTCGCAAGCGCGTTATACATCCACATCAGTTTAACCATTCCATTGTTAGACGCTTTAAAAAAAATTGCGTCAACCCGGCTGATTAAAATAAATGTTTTCGTAGTATTTTATATAAATGTACTTCGAAAACGTAATATATAAAAATAATTGAACCGTTAATGTTTGCATGAAGGGTAGTTTCTGCTTTTGATATAAGGTGTTTTTATTTAAAAAGAGCAGTTACTGTTTTGGCAAAAAGAAAAACCGCTTATTCAGCAGTTGCTTTCTTTTTTATACCGGCCACGTTTGCCTGTTGTCTTTTCTGGTACTAAGCTCACAATATCTTCAATTGACGTAAATCCGGCGTTGAGTAAAGCAATCGCCGGAACTATCTTGTAACGGAATTGTTTAAGCGCTGTGTCACTAAGAAGTGTTGCAAATTCATGTTCCTGAATAACTTTTAAAAACCATTGGGTGAACGGTACCTGAAGTTCCTGCATTTACGGAGTCATAATCTGTACCGGGCTGTTGTTTCTTCGGCAATACAATCCATATAACGCTCGCCGTTCTTGCCGTTCCTGCCCGAAGGCCGGAACCTTTGCAGCCAGCGTCCTTCAGATTCTATCCCGTGCGTGGACACCCTTATTCCGGGCTAATGGTTCCTGCTGTACATACATATTCCAGGATTGCGCCCCATAGCAGATACACCTCCACGGCGCGCTGCAAATTGGCCCACCTGACAATGTAACTTGAACTTTACAACAATGCGCATCCGGCACCAGTAAGAGAGCTTTGCATAAACAAAAAATAAAAATAATGCAAACGGTCAACACGATTTTTATCAACGGTGCATTTGTAACACCGCACGGTACCGGGCAGCTGGAACTCGAAAATCCAGCAACAGGTGAAGTAATCTCAAGCGTACTCCTGGCCGACGAAACCGATACGGTTAACGCAATCAATGCAGCCAACGCGGCATTTACAATCTATTCCACCGCAAGTCTTGACACCCGGCGGGAATACCTGCAAAGGATCCACGATGTGATGGCATCCAGATTCGACCAGCTATTCAGCATCATTAGTACCGAATACGGTTCACCGCAATGGTTCACTTCATTTGCGTTACGCGATGCCATCCGGTCCTGGCTGGTAGCCAAAGAACTCGTAAGACCCGAAACGTTCCGGTATAATTTGAAAGAAGGCACCGAAGTTGTTTTAGAGCCGGTGGGTGTTGCCGGTTTAATCAGCCCCTGGAACCTTAGCCTGTGGTTTATGTGTGTAAAAGCCTCCACCGCGCTTGCTGCCGGATGTACCGTGGTCATGAAACCCAGTGAGCTGAGCCCGCTGCAAAACCATGCGATGGCGGAAATATTCAATGAAGCAGCCCTTCCTCCCGGCTTAATCAATGTGTTGCACGGCACCGGTGCGGTGGTGGGCAATGAAATGACCCGTCATCCCGGCATCAGTAAAATTTCCTTTACCGGTTCGACCGCTGTGGGCAAACTGCTCGCAAAAAAAGCGATTGACACAATGAAAAGGGTGACGCTTGAACTGGGGGGAAAATCGCCTTCCATCATCCTGGACGACGCCGACCTGGAAAAAGCCATTCCTTTTGTGCTGCAGGTGGGTTTACAAAACAGCGGGCAGGCCTGCATTGCCGGCACGCGGATCCTGATTCCTGAAAGCAGGGAAACGGAAATAACGGCTGCCTTAAAAAAAGCCGTCGAAGCGATGAAGGTCGGCGCGGCAACAGATGCCGGTTCAGCCATCGGTCCCCTGATCTCAAAAAAACAATATGAAAGGGTGCAGCAGTATATTCAAAAAGGGATAGATGAAGGCGCTGTGTTACTGACCGGTGGATTGGGACACCCCGCGGGTTTGGAAAACGGTAATTTTGTGCGGCCGACCGTCTTTGTCAACGTACACAGCCGGATGACCATCGCCGCAGAAGAAATATTCGGACCGGTATTGTCTGTCATCACCTACAGGGACGATGCGGATGCAATCCGGGTCGCCAATGATTCCAGCTATGGACTTCATGCCTACATTGCCGGTGAAGATCCGGGAAGGACAAAGAAGATGGCAGCACAGTTACAGGCCGGCAGGGTTGCGATCAATGGATTTGTGGATGAGCCAACTGCACCTTTTGGCGGTTTCAAGCAATCTGGTATTGGCCGTGAATTCGGTAAGTATGGCCTGGAGGCTTTCCTCGAACCGAAGGCGATTTTTGGCATACAATGACATAACGGAACCGGTCACACGTAAAAAAAAAGAACATGGCAGCTATTACCGATGCTAACATCCCAAAAATCGTTTACTCCCGGATTTCAAAAAAAACCATGGAGGGTGAATTGTTTATTAAACAACACGTATTCGATTATATTATTTCGGGCAGCTCGGAAGTTTATTTTGATGGCAAACCACATTTGTTTACCGCGGGGGATTTCCGGTTTGCGGTACGCAACAGGTTGAGCAAATTCATTAAACTTCCCCCTGAAGGGGGTGAATACAGGTCCGTTTCCATCTGTATTGACCAGGATACCCTGCAGGAAATAAAGCACCGGTATAACTTCAGCAGAACCGACCATAAAAAATTTGAAAATGTATTTCCCATACAATCCAACCGCCTGTTCGGCAATTATGTTGATTCGTTGTTGCCTTACCTCGAACAGGGCGAACACATCAGTAAACAACTCGTCAGGGTAAAGATCAGGGAAGCCGTATTGATTTTTACAGCGGCAAACCCTGATTTGAAAAATATCCTGTTTGATTTCAGTGAACCCGGTAAGATCGACCTGGAAGCCTACATGAATGAACATTTTTCTTTCGATGGCGAACTGGAACAATTTGCTTACCTGACAGGCAGGAGTCTTTCCACTTTCAAGCGGGATTTTAAACAGATTTATCAAACGACCCCCCATAAATGGCTGATTCAAAAAAGGCTGGAAGCTGCCTATTACCTGATAAAAGAGCGGCGACTTCGCCCCTACGATGCCTATATCGAAGTAGGTTTCAAGGACTACTCCCATTTTTCCTTCGCTTTCAAAAAAGTATATGGGTTTTCGCCGGCTCTCACCCGGTAAATCAATGGACAGCGTTACCGCCATGCTCTCCAAAGATTTCCTAAAACCCGGCGGCTTGTCGCTGCTCATCGACTGCCCTCCATTTGAGAAAATTATATCTGTTAGCCCTATATTAAGAGCTACCTTACATGTCCTAAAGCGCGCGTGATGACTCCCGAAGCGTCCGAGTATACTCATTACCTTCAATGGCTCCAACAAAAATACCCCGCCATCTATGTTAAATATTGTAACAGCAGGGTGATCCCCCAAACGGGAAGTGTCATCCACCTAACTGAGGCAATGAAGGATACTGAAGATTTTGACACATTGATCAGGATCGAATTTGAATATTATCAATGTAAAGCAAGCCCTGCAATCTCACGTACAACCTTAACCGCAGCGGCGTTGTTGCTGCGCATAGGGCAAAATATCACCCGCATCCGCCGCAATAAAGCCATGACACAGGCCACGCTGGCTTCCTTGTGTAAAATGGAGAAAGCCAGTATTTCCAGGATTGAGTCCGGTAAAACGAATGTCAGCATGTTTACCCTGCTGGCCATCGCCAGCACTTTGGAAGTAACTGTATCGGATCTCGTTACAACACCGCTACCATTTAATGGCAACTGATGTGTTTACATATCGTCTATGAACCAGGACACGCATTTCAAAAGCCAATAAAAAGCACCAATCTAAATAGACGGCACCCGGAAGATGTAACAGACGTGACAGGTATTCATTGTTTCATATCAATACGACCCACCACGACAGGTTAGTATGGCTGTTCAATCAGGCGGTTTTCAATCCGTTGAAAACCCGGAGCCAGTTAACCCCGTGAAGGGGGAATTTTTCTTTGAGGTGCGATGAAAAAAAACCGCCTCATAGAGAGGCGGCCGCATTAACCAGACACATTAACCATTAACCATTAAACCTTATCCGAACGAAAGTTAATCGCCATATTTTCAGAACAGGCTTTTTTTCAATGAAATGCAGGTTGTTTTCTTTTAACGATCTGCGAGGTATATGTAAGCCGGCGGGCCCTCTGTTTTTATCGCGCCGCTGACCATCGGCAATCATGTTGTCTGATGCTGCTACGATCGGCCAGGCCGCAAGCACTTGCAGTTCCGGGCAATAATTGTGGAGAGCTGATCCAATGGCGGAACACTATCATATTTCTTTTGTGTTAATACGTTTTTATTAAACTACTCACTGGTTATTGGAAATGACCATTAAATCAGGACACGTCCATATCACCCTTACCATGATTTTTAACAAACCCATCGTCTTTGGGTGTTTCCTAAATGGCTTATAGATTCCATCGCGGCAATTGCTACATTTTTAGCTGAACAGAAGATACAAATTGAGTCGATTATCGCCGATTATAGCAGGTTCCGAAAAGGACTACTGCGCTGGCTTTGAATGCGGCATCAAACTAGAATCCCAACTTCTCGCTGACAAGAATTATATGTACTTTACGCCCCATCATCGGATGTTCTTTACGCACAATAAGTTCCTTACCTATCAGACTTCCAGGATATCCCATACTTTTTATTCGCTCATCTTCAAGTGGAAATACATACTCCGCTATGCGTTTAAGTGCATCGGCAAGTACGGGAACGATTTTCTGGGAGCCAACAACAAGAATCACATTGGGCGAACTAAAAGAGAGATGCGGCAATTGGCTTCCGGATGCCGATACTACCACAAATTCTCCTTCCTCCGTAACGGCATGTACACTCCCGAGATAGAAATCAGCAACAACCGAATGCTTTCTCAGCTCCATCTGTTTAGTTAAATCCTTTTCCTCAAGGATGCGGTCATGGAGATTATTCCATCCGTGCCCGCCACGCGCAAGGTGGTCGGTAAACCCAATTTCCTCCAGTGTCCGGGATGAACCGTTCATTACGGACGCACCTTCGGGTATAAGTTCTTTTATACGGACAAGGGCTTTAGCTCCTGACTCAACTGATTCGGGAAGGAAACCGTTTGATGCTAGTGCTTGCTCAACGGCACTGATGGTACTTGCTGAGGCGGGTGTTTCAAATTGTTTTTTCATTTTATTTTTATTTCAACTATGATTTACCGGAGAAGTGCGGTTGCGTTAATTAGTTTGTGTTTTGGAAATGGGTAAAAAAATTGATCTGTCGGATAAAAGAGCGGCTATCCAAACCAGTATAAGCGGCGTAGCTGCAGCCACCATGTCTTCCCCGTGCGAAAGGTCGGTTCCGATAGCACCAGAGAAGTAACAGGACAATAAAATAAAACCTACCTTTCTTGTTTTAGGCAGAAGAAATAATGCAGTAAAGATAATTTCCATGCATCCTAAAATGGGAAGAAACAGGCCTACACCAACCCTTGTTAGCTTTGTGACCACTTGCACGTTGTTGGTTAATTTGAATATGCCACTTACGGTTATCATTGCGGCCGCAAGTGATATTACAATAATGGCGATTACTTTTTTTGGGTTATTCTTATTCATCTTACGGGTTATTATTGTTTTCAGTTGATGTATGGATGCACTGTGTTTTTATTTACGCATTTGGAATATCATTCACACCATTTGCGAATAGCGTTTTTGCAGTCCTTACAGAATCATGCCCTTCCCTTAATAGTTTGATTTTTCCATTGTCGGCTACCAGCCGGCCAAAAAAAAGGTTGTAAAAAGGACGTTTCGTATGACTGGTATTTCCGCGCACTTCGTACTCTGCAGCAACCTGGTCTTCACTTTCGATGAATACCTGCACATTTTCAAATTTCCAGTCCGGAACAAGGCTTACAATGGTTTCAAGCATTTTTTGAATTTCGACGTGACCGGTATATACCGGGGCTAAACCCACACTTTCCAGAAAGGGAAGTTCTAAACGGGCATCTTCTGCAAAAAGGGCGATCGCCTTTTGAGGATTGGTGAATACTTTAAGGTATTCAAGCAAGAGTTCTTTTGCACTTTTCATTATTTGTGTTTTATAATTATAAAAAATGTAATCATTGCTGATGTCAAAAACAAAGAACGGGTACTGGAAAAAAAAGCAAAAAAAGGAGGTTGTCCCAAAGGCTTCACTATTATACCTAACCATGGAGATTACAATTTGTCTTGAACTATTACCGCGCTTACCTGTTAGGACAACCTCCGTTCATTTGTTTATTTTAACTGGTATTGTAAACCGAGTTCCAGCCCCAATGTTGAATTATACGTTTTGGGTCTGTGCGCTGCGTAACCAGGATAATCATGATCCTCCGCGTTTGTAAAATCATAATCGAAACGCAGGCCTGTATTCAGATATAAATTCTTTGCAATGCTAAACTGCAGGCCGGCATTCGCTACGGCACCAATTGTTATATCCTTGTACCGGTTCCTGGTGTCCTTTTTTGCAAGTCCGTCTTTGTTAAGCTTTGAACTGGTTAAAATGCTCAGTTGCGGACCCAGTTTTCCTACGAAAACAATCTTTTTTGTGGGCGTACTATTATAAGAAAGGAATACAGGAATCTTTATATAATCGTTCTTTTGATCATAACTCTTCCCGGCCGAGTCATACTTGCGGCCCTGCAGGGAATACAGCACATCTAACCCAATTCCCATATTGCCGTTGAAATTGTATTGTGTGCCGACTCCGAAGTTTGCGCCGAATTTGTTTTTGTTATCATTGTCATCTGAATTATTCATCCAGGAAAATTGAGGCGTTCCTTTTACACTTACACTGAATCCTTTTTGTGCATTTAATGATTGAGTCAGCACCAACGAAAAGAGGACCGGGATAGCAACTACTGCTTTTTTCATGTTTTTAAATTTTCTTTATGTGTCAAATTCCGTTTTTCTAATTTGCAACATCTCCATGTTTGTTATTCCATGACAATTGATATCATGTTGCATTCCTGCACAAAGATGATATAGAAGCATCCTATAAAGAATGTCCGAAAGCAGAGGTTTTATGTCTGAAAGCCGCTACTTCGGCTGCCTGAGGGATACATAAATTGCTTTGTGCACTCCAGACATATTTATTCGGTTTCTACACATTCTTTTACCGGACGAGCCGGTGAAACTTTGCACATGCCTTACCGGTCATTGCAAGCATACATAACAATCAAAAATTTATAGACTATGAAACAGGAGCAGCAAAAAAGTCTGGAGACAACCTATTTACTCGGTGAATTAGAACTTCCAAACAGGGTTGTCATGGCATCGATGACACGTGCACGTGCGACAAATCCCGGATTGATACCCACCAGTCTGCATGCTGAATATTATGCCCAACGTGCAGGCGCAGGATTGATATTAACTGAAGGCGTATGGGTAAGTAGGAGCGCTGTAGGCTTTTTAAATATCCCCGGAATTTTCACACGGGAACAAACGGAGGGATGGAAAGAAGTAACCAGCGCTGTACACAAAAAAGGAGGAAGGATTTTTATACAATTGTCCCATAGCGGATCCGCATCTCACCCCGATTACTTAGGAGGCTTGTTACCGTCAGGCCCTTCTGCTATTAATCCACAGGAAAAATCTTATACGCCGCAGGGCTTTAAGGATACGGTCACTCCTAAAGCATACTCCGTTGCATCGATCAAAGACATGATAGACGAGTACCGGAAAGCGGCGATGAATGCAAAAGCGGCAGGATTTGACGGCATCGAGATACATGCACACTTATTCACCCTTATTCCGCAATTTTTAAGTATTGCCACTAACCAGCGGAGGGATAAATATGGTGGCAATATAGAAAATCGTTGCCGGATCTTATTTGAGATACTGGATGCGGTAATTGGCGTCTTGCCGGGCAAAAGGGTTGGTATTAAATTTAGCCCGACTGTATTTAACGCAGGTATCATCAAACCTGATGCTAACACTATCCCTGCATTTAATTATATATTCCGTGAATTGAACCAGTATGATATGGCATTTGTAGAACTGGTCGGACCGTCTCTGGATATAAAAGGCACCGTAATAGCTGCTTTGCAGGATAATATCTATAGTCATTTCCGTTCGATGTATAAAGGCACGCTCATTGCCAATCTTGGTTTTGATTGGGAATCGGGGAATGAGATTATAGCTACAGGAAATGCCGATTTGGTTTCTTTTGGTGCACCTTTTATTGCCAATCCCGATTTAGTTGAAAGATTCCGGAATTCATGGCCCCTGGCCGTTGGAGATCCCAATACCTATTACACGGGTGGCGAAACAGGTTATATTGACTATATCCCGCGGCAAATCGGGGAATGCCCGGGAAAGATCACTAAAGGGAACTTTTATAATCCTTTGGACTTAGACCTGTATGGCGCTTAAAAAATTTGGAGAAAAAGAACTGGTCGCTGAAATTAAGCTGGTCTGCCACCTGTGCCACAGAATAAGACAGATCGTTGAGTAATATTTTGGCTTCCACAATAACCATCTCGTCAATCAGTTCCCCGCATGTTTTAGTGGTGATTTCTTTTGTGGTCCTGGTTAAATGTTGCGGTGTAATGAAAAGCGCGTCAGCATAATATTGAACACTTCTTTCTTCTTTGAAATGTGTCCCCAGGAGTTTAAGGAAACTGAATACCAGGTGTTCTTTCCGGGTTAATTTTGCGTCTTCCTTTCCCCTGTATTTTTTAACAATGGCTGCCAGCTCAAACATAAACAGGTTGAAACTGTGATAGATCATTTCTTTTTTGTAGGGATGTTCATTATTTTCATAATAGTTTTTAAGCGGTAGCGTCAACCCGCAAAGTGTTTTATTTTCTTCATCTGACAACAGGAAGTATGGGTCACTTTGCAGTGATAAAAAATTAAACGCATCTATGTGTTTTTTATGTGCCAGGGAACTTTCTAAAAATCCCGGGTTAAAACCTGTTCCAATGAATGAACAATTTTCAACTTCTTTTACTAACTCGTAGACTATACCTGGTGGAATGATAACAAGAGCGTTCTTTGTTAGTTTATAGTTGATCAGGTTACACTTTATATCCAATTCGCCCCCGGTATAGACAATTACAAGAAAATGAGTGGATCTGGTAGGGTGGAAAAACTGTTCCTGAAAGGGGATCTCTTCTTTTCTGTAAACAAAAAAATCATCAGACTCCATCTTTCTGCCTGCAAGCGCATTTACCTGGCTGATATTAATTGTATTTATTGAAGAAACAGGGGGCTTCATTGCTGGTCGTTCAAAACGCAAAGGTATCAACAAATCTCCTATTAATAAACGGAGCCATTCTTCCGGACATATCTATGCGGTTTTTAGACATTTTTAATAACGTACAACAGAACCAACTTTGTTCTTTATTCTGACAGTAACAGGTTTGCTATGAGTGTCATTCTTACCGGTAAAATTATTTTTGTTGCATGTAATACAAACCTCGTTGGTGCGGGTGTGGTGCGCAGTTTTTTACTTGAAGACGCCACGGTAATATTCCCAGCCAACAGCGGTAAGACAATTACCATGCTGAAAGCGCTCATGGAGGATATCAATACCGATAAATTAGTGACACTGCTTACTGATTATCCTGACTATGACAAAGCATTTGATATTGTGGATGCTGTAATGGAACGTTTTGGTAAAATAGACATTTTTATTATTTGCTTTGATGCGCCGGCTGCTGCAAAAGGGCTGACTGAAACAGAAATAACGGACTGGGAAAAAATGATTGATCGGAATATTACCCCTTTTTTTGTGGGTGCACGGATCGTGCTCAGCCGTATGAAGGCACAAGGACAAGGGATGCTTGTAAACATTATCGGTATGAATAACAGTGGAAACGGAACCGTCTTGCCGCTTGCTGGTTTATCTGCAGCTATACAGGCGGAGATGACTAAAGTATTGTACAGGGAGGTACAAAGATTTAATATCAGGTGCCACAATCTTCTTGTAGTTAATCTTACGGCTGCAGATACAGGTAATATCCCCGGACCAGGGGAAAACAAAGAAATGACCCCCGCCGGTATTGCCGGCTATATTATGAAACTATACAGCTGTGAGGCGGGTGATTCCGAAAACATTTTTATATGGCTTCCAGCAAAGCCCGGAACAGGTAGTATAAACATACAATGAATAAAACAATCCGGGTAATATCAGGTCTTTAAATAAGTAGATTTCTTTGAGACATATTTTTACTGCCTGTGGCTATTCTTCTCCCCGATGATTTTATTCAAATTTATATTCTGCATTAAGGCGGAAATTTTAAACCGTAGTCTAATATGAAGTTGATTTTTTGTGTTTGAAAAGTATGGCGTGTTTTTCCAACCGCCGGTTTTTAAAATAGATTCAGTAACAGTTTTAAGAAAAATCATGAAAAAGAAAATAAGTAAAATGCCTCAGGGCAGACTCGAAGGTAAAGTCGCGATAATTACAGGTGGGGCTCGTGGCATGGGAGCTGCGCACGCAGCAAAATTTATAGAAGAAGGCGCCAAAGTTGTTATTACTGATATTCTTGAAAAGGAAGGGACGGCGTTGGCAGGGGAACTTGGTGAAAATACCATGTTTATAAAACATGATACAACTAAACAATCAGACTGGAAACACGTAGTGAGTACAGCCGAAGCAACATTTGGTCCTGTTGGAATATTGGTAAATAATGCCGGTATTTCCTTCACAAAAAGGATTGAAGATATTTCGGAAGCAGAATACAAAAGAGTGATAGATATTAACCAGGTATCTGTATTTATTGGTATGAAGGAAATACTTACTTCCATGCGCAGGGCAAAAGGCGGTTCTATTGTGAATATATCCTCGCTTGCAGGTATTACCGGTTATCCCGGCGAGATAGCGTACGCAGCTTCGAAATTTGCCGTAACAGGCATGACAAAAGTTGCGGCGCTGGAATTTGCTGCATATGGCATTCGGGTGAATTCAGTACACCCAGGGCTTATTTTAACTCCAATGACAGGGACAAAAGAATTTACTGAGACAAAGAACGAGGTTACGAAAACAATTCCATTGAAAAGAGCAGCGCAACCCAATGAAGTATCTAACCTTGTTCTCTTCCTTGCCTCAGACGAAGCCAGTTATTCTACCGGCTCGGAATTCATTATAGACGGAGGATTATTTGCATAGTGAATGAAAATAAAACCATGAAGCCATTATAGTTGAAGGTGACTTTGAGCAGTAGGCCAAGAATTAAAACATTTTATAGTCGTTCCTGATACACGTTCTATTATTCTTTAGTGTAATGCGATAGTCAAAAACTTTGTCTTGCATTTGGAGATCAGCGGCCGGCATTGGGTGTGAAAATTAAAATGAAAAAATATTTGTGAATCAATTTAAAAGTATATGTCATGAAACGTTTTGAAAATCGAACAGTGATAATCACAGGCGGCGCCCGTGGGATGGGTGCCAGCCATGCACGTGGCTTCGTCGCCGAGGGCGCGAAGGTGGTGATCGCGGACGTGCTGGAACAGGAAGGGATGGCGCTTGCCAGTAAACTCGGCAGTCATGCAATTTTTTCCCGCCTGGATGTCACGAGCGATAAGCAATGGGCAGCTACGGTAACTGCTGCCGAAAGTACCTTCGGCCCTGTTGCTGTGCTGGTCAACAACGCAGGCATCGCACGCTTCGGAAAAATCGAAGAGACGGACCCGGCAGTCTGGCGCCAGGTGATGGAAATTAATTTAACGGGGGCATACCTCGGGATTCGCGCGGTAGCAGCTTCCATGCGCAAAGGGGGCGGTGGGGCGATCGTCAACATTTCATCGGGCGCCGGGTTTACTGCGACATTCGGACTTTCCGCGTATGTGGCGAGCAAGTGGGAAGTGCGGGGATTGACAAAGACAGCGGCCCTGGAACTCGGACAGGACAATATCCGAGTGAACTCCATTCATCCCGGTGCTATCCGTACACCCATCCTCGCTGCCCAGGCGCCTGACGCCGCCGCAATGGCAGCAACGATGGAAGGGGCAGGGGTCGGGTTATCAGCGATACCGCGGGTGGCTGAGCCGGAGGAAATCACACTACTGGTGCTGTTCGTCGCTTCTGGTGATGCCAGCTTCTCGACCGGCTCTGAGTTTATCGCCGACGGCGGACTTCTGCTCGGTCCGGTGCCGGCTTCTGGTCGCAGCATTACAAGCAATCGGGAAGTTATCCAACAAAAAAAAACTGATCGCCAGGATTGGTGCAATAGTGCAAAGTGGTATATACGGGTTTGACGCCTTCTCCACTGGAGCCTCATTGAATCTTTAAACTTCTATTTTATTATTAATAAAACTTTAGCAAGTCAGATGATACTGAAATCTGAATAACGAAAGAATGCAAAGAAAATATTTTATCAGGATTACGAATAATTAAAATTATTAAAAGCACAACTAAAAATAAAATTATCATGAAGAATATCATCTTAACAGGAAGCAGTAGCGGATTTGGATTGGAGGCTGTAAAAATATTAGCATCAAAGGGACATACTGTTTTTGCCACCATGCGTAATATCAATGGTTCAAACGCATCTGCGGCAAAAAAGGTCAAACAGTGGGCTTTCGAAAATAATACAAAAGTAGAAACAGTTGAGCTGGATGTAACCAGCAATGAATCTGTAAAAAAAGGCATTGCAGAAATCAGTAAGAAAACTGGAGGCAAGATTGACATATTGATCAACAATGCGGGCGTAGGTTATATAGGGACAGGCGAAGCTTTATCCATTGAGCAAACAGAGTATTTGTACCAGGTCAATACCATAGGCCCGGAACGCTTGATGAAGGCTGTGTTGCCTTATATGCACAAACAACAAGAAGGTCTCATCATCAATATAACCAGCGTTCAATCGAGAAATTTTATTCCGGTTTTTAGTACGTATAATGGTACTAAAGCTGCATTGGATGCTGTAAGCGTAGGTTATTATTATGAGTTAAAGCCCTCTGGTATTGATGTGGTGACCATTCAGCCGGGGGGTTACCCGACTACTGACATTACCACAAAGGGTATAAAAGCTGAAAATATTGAAGTTGAAAAGAACTATCACCAGGATATATTAAAATTTAAAGCTTCCCTTTTCGCACTCTTCGAGCCAACCGAAGAAAGCAGGGATCCTAAAGAAGTGGCCGATGCCATGCTGGAACTGATCGAAATGCCCAAAGGCACCAGGCCATTATGGACAGTTGTTGGAGGTGGCCCGATGACAGACAGCATTCAACAAATAAATGAGCAGGTGAAAAATCTGGCTGAGGGTATGTACAATTTATTTAAGCACTAATTATTACGACTTCAAAATGTACACTAAAATCGCTCGTGTTATAGATACACTGTGCTGTTACCGGGCTTACAACGAATTTTATAGACAGAAATTGAATGTCAAAAAAACTACAGCCAACATTCTTGCTGATAGGCCGCCAGCAGTGTTAAAGGCCCTTCGAAACCGAAGACGTATATTTGACACCATAATTAATTAACAGGACACATGCAGGACAGGGCAATACAATTGACAGTTGAAAAAACGAATACACAAATCGGGAAACTAAACGCAGCAATTGAACCATTCAGACAGCAAATTATCAACCACAAGGTTTATCCGGTGATAAAAGGTATCCGGGAACTGCATATTTTTATGCAATACCATATTTATGCTGTCTGGGATTTTATGTCGCTGTTAAAAGCATTACAAAACAATTTAACCTGCACTTCGGTTCCATGGTATCCAAAAGGTGACGCCGCCACCAGGTATTTAATCAATGAAATTGTGCTGGGTGAAGAATCTGATACCGACTTGCTGGGAAACAGGAAAAGCCATTTCGAAATGTACCTGGAGGCAATGCAACAGTGCGGTGCCGTTACTTCACCTATAGAAGCATTTGTCCGGGTACTACAGGAAACCGGCGATTTCTCCCTGGCATTCAAAATAGCCGGTACACCTGCACCGGCCAGGGATTTTGTTGATTTTACTTTTAAAATGATTGATTCAGGGCAGGACTACCTGCAGTCCGCCGTTTTTACTTTCGGACGGGAAGACCTCATCCCCGGAATGTTTATGGCTATTGTCAATGACCTGGATAAAAATTGTCCGGACGATATTTCATTTTTCAGATATTACCTGGAAAGGCATATTGAAGTGGACGGCGGTCACCACAGTCAGCTTGCTCTTCAGATGACTGCCAGCCTGTGCGGAAACAATGAACAATACTGGAAGGAAGCAACAGAGGCTGTCGTAGAATCATTGAAAAAACGCATTGCACTTTGGGACGGCGTATACCGGCAGATAATGGAGGAGAGGATTGCCGCTGTATAATTTGTATGCGTAATACATTGCATTGCGGTAATGCCGGTAACATGGGTTGCCTGTGTTATTGACCTTCCATTGAAAGGAACCAATTTACATTCAAACACTTGTCCCTGAAGGTTCCGTTAAATGATTCTATAAACGGATTATCAATTCATCATCGCCTGCCTGCGTCAGTTCAATCGCATGTGGCAACGTACAAAATTTTCCGTTTTCATCTTTCCTCAAAAACAAAATGATGGCAGTAACAAAATTGACAGGCGATTCAGCGAAGAAATCACCTTATTTATTTATCCATCCCCTGTTCAAGCTCATCTATTTTCTTTATAATACCGAATGGCTGATTCATTCAGATAAGCATCTTACATTTTAGTTTGCTGACTGTAATTTGTTTGCAGCAGAAATAAATATTTAAATAATACCGATCGGTCATGTATCTTTGCGTTATTATTGAACATTATGACAAAAGGCGAGGCAACAAGAGCATTGATTCTGGAACGTTCGGCACCTGTCTTTAATACGAAAGGTGTGGCCGGAACGGCCCTAAGCGATATTATGAAAGCTACCGGTCTTTCCAAAGGAGCTTTATACATCTATTTTGAAAACAAGGAGGTTTTGGCCAACGCAGTTGTTGATTACAACCTGGAATTGCTCGGAAAAAAAGTTAACGAGACTTTAAAGGGGCAGCAAACAGCCAAAGGGAAGTTATTTTCTTTCATCCGGGTTTTCTACGATCCGATGAATCCGCCGGTAGCCGGGGGATGCCCAATGATAAATTTCGGAATGGAAGCAGATGAACAAAACCCGGTTATTAAAGAAAAAGTAAATCAAGTGGTCAACATCAGCCAGCAACTCATTGCCGACATTATTAAAAAAGGAATAAAGGACGGTGAATTTAAGCCTGACTGGGATCATCAGGAGTTTGCAACCGTGATGTTTGCCATGATCGAAGGCGGAATCATGATTTGCAGGGCTAATGGGAATAACAACAAAATGAAATTGATTTCTACCAGCCTAAAAAAAATGATCACAGCTAAACTGCTGTAAAAAAATTTTGCCCAAAACATGACCGATTGGTATTATTTTAAACGGTTACAGTGCAGAGCGCTTTGCCGACACACATAACAAAAAAAATAAATAAAATGAGAACTAAGTCGAAAGTAATTTTAATTACAGGTGCTTCAAGAGGTTTCGGTAAACGTTGGGCAGCAGCGTTATTGAAACGCGGCGATAAAGTAGCCGCAACAGCAAGGAACCTGGCTGACCTGGCTGATCTGGTTGCCAAATATGGTGAAGCTATTCTTCCTGTACAGCTGGATGTTAACAGCTGCGCAGACGTATTTGCAGCCGTAGAAAAGGTGAAAAATCACTTTGGAAGAATCGATGTGCTGATCAATAATGCAGGTTACGGGCTTTTTGGAGCAATCGAGGAAGTAACAGAGCAAGATGCGAGGAAGCAGTTCGAAACGAACTTCTTTGGTTTGCTTTGGGTTACTCAGGCGGTCCTTCCCATTCTAAGGGCGCAAAATAGCGGCCACATTGTACAGGTATCCAGCTTTTTGGGACTGGTTACTATCCCGGTGCTGGGAATTTACAACGCTACAAAATTCGCTGTGGAGGGATTAAGCGAAACGCTGGCTTCGGAAGTAGCCGGTTTCGGTATCAAGGTTTCTATGATCGAGCCAAACGGCTTTTCTACAGACTGGATGGGTGCATCTGCTGTTCAAACCCAGGCAATAGCTGCGTATGATCCCATCAAAAAGGCTTTTGCAGAAAGCGCCACCCCCGATATTATAGGTGACCCGGAAGCAACCATTGAACCGGTGCTGCAGTTAATTGATGCGGCCAATCCACCCTTGCGTTTGCTGTTAGGTAAAATTGCCTACCCGGCCGTTAAGGAACGCTATGAGCAGCGTTTGGCCAGCTTTAAAGAATGGGCAGCGGTCTCTGCTGCCGCACACGGAAACGCATAAACATTAAAAACTTATATTATATGAAAACGCCATTAGAATTATTAACGGATTATCTTGACAATGTACAGGATCTGGAATTTATTGCTTCACTTTTTGCGGATGAAGGAGCACTGGAATTACCTTACCTGGCCACAATCGGTTTTCCGCCAAGAGCTGAGGGGCCTCAACAGATCAAGGACTTTCTTAAAAATGTCATCGGCTTGGTTGCTGATTTCAAATTTCATGACCTGCAAGTCTTTATGGAAACCCAAGATCAGGTTTTTGCGGAGTATAAAGTAACCACTACCGTGAAAGAAACCGGCGCTGCATTCAATCAGCATTATATGGGAAGGCTTGTTGCACAAAACGGTAAGATCATGTTGCTGAGAGAATCCTTGGATTCGGCTGCTACAGCTAAAACCTTCGGAATTACTGGTTTTTAAAATGCCTTGGTGTTAGTGACTATAAAACAGCTGGTACGCACATGGATTTGAACGTCCTGCCAATAAAGATTGACCTTTAAAACAATGTTACAGGCCGTAATTCTGCCGTTCTTTGTCCTTTATCCATCAGTACGTGGTTGCTTGAATTATACCGGCACGACGCTAATGGACACGCCTTAAATCAATTAAAATATCATGTCAAATAAACTCAACTATAGCCGCCGGCTTTTATTGAATGTCATGGCCATTGTATTTACGACTGCATCATTTCTGATGATCGGTAAAGCGCACGCCCAAACCGGGACAGTAAACCCATTTGATCACATCAAGCAAATCAATGCCGGCGTTTTAAATGTAGGCTATGCTGAATTTGGCCCGGCAGATGGTCCGGCTGTTATCCTGCTGCATGGCTGGCCTTACGATATCCATAGTTATGAGCAAGTCGCCCCTTTGATGGCAGCAAAAGGTTACCGGGTGATCGTACCTTATCTGCGCGGATATGGAACCACCCGCTTCCTTTCGGACAAAACATTTCGCAACGGGCAGCAGTCGGTTGTCGCTGTAGACATCATTGCCCTGATGGATGCCTTGAAAATACCAAAGGCGATAATCGCCGGCTTTGACTGGGGCGCACGTACAGCCGGGATCATAGCAGCAATCTGGCCTCAACGCTGTAAAGGTCTTGTTGCTGTAAGCGGATATCTGATCGGTAACCGTGAAGCCAACAAAAGGCCTTTATCGCCAAAGGCGGAACTGGGGTGGTGGTACCAGTATTATTTTGCTACAGAACGCGGCCGAATAGGCTATGACATCAACCGTCATGACTTCAATAAACTGATCTGGCAAATTGCCTCTCCGAAATGGAACTTTGATGATGTTACCTATGATCGTTCGGCCGCAGCCTTCAACAATCCTGACCATGTCAGCATCGTGATTCATAACTACCGCTGGCGGTTAAGTCTTGCAAAGGGAGAGTCGAAGTATGACGAACTGGAAAAAAAACTGGCGGCGGGCTCTGTTATTACGGTGCCAACTATCACTATTAGCAGTGATTTTGATGGGGCATCAGCAGACGGGACAGCTTACGCCAAAAAATTCACCGGAAAGTATGCCCATAAGATTTTGAACGGTATTGGCCATAATGTTCCGCAAGAAGCACCCCAGGCCTTTGTTGACGCCATCATTGAAGTCGACGGCTATGCTAAATAACGCCGGTTTCATGAAACCTTCTATTGCCCACGTTAAAAAAACTGAATAATGTATTTTCCGTCTGCAGGAAATAAAGGAAGTTTTGATAATATATTTGAAACATGCTTAGATGTCAATTACAGGAGTATAAAAATGGCCGAAGAAGCACTGACTCAAATTATACTGGCCCGCCGGCATCATTGAACGCGTAACTTCCTATCTCAATAAGATTTCATTATAACTATAGCAGAAAACACAAGACTTCCAATGGCATGCAACACCATACAAAAATTTATTTTCGTTGCTAAATGATTAATGAATAGCATCAGCGCATGGGCGTTGCTGGCTGCCAAATTCATTAAAGCGGCGATTGCCAATCCCTTAAAACGTTTGCGAGCGGAATAATGGAGTGTAGTGTACAGCCTGGTTTTTTTGTTTTTCCATCGGCTATCCATCCATTGCGGCAGCCGTTGCCAATCCGGTGAAACGTTTGCGAACGAAGTAATAAAGTATTGTATAGCCTGGCATTTTTTTAAGAGTCGGCTTTTCATCTATTATATGAGCCATATCCCAGCCGGTAAAAAGTTTGAGAGCGGAATAATTGATTAAATATATAGCCTGTTTTCTTTGTTGAATTATCTATGGACTGAGAATGATATTGCTGTGTATGAAATTTCTTTTACAACGCAGCATCGAAAGTGTACTCAATGTAGCCATCGGTGTAAACACTTAGCCCGGTAATCCCCCCTTCATTTAATCAACAAAAGCTACCTTCAGTGTTGTAATGTAACGTTTAACCCCAGCAGGTTGCCGCAGTAAAAAAACAACCTGGCATATCAAATCATCACAAGCCGCAAGATGACCGACGATTATATATACCGCCTTGCCTTTAATGCTGCCCAGGCTGCATTCATTTCCATCGCGGGGACCGGAAAGATCATAGCAGCCAACAAAGCCGCGTGTACACTGCTCGGTTATCCCAGGAAAGCATTGCTCACCAGGAACTGGTCATCCGTCATCCTGCAAGACAGCCGGATCCGCAAAATAGTAAAGCACGCAGCCAGCGACGGCCATTTTATAGCGCCGGTGTCCATTGTCAGACAAGACGGGCATCACCTGCAAGGTGAAATAACAGCGGCTTTTTTCCCTGATGGCCATGGCACCGACCGGATGATTACGATCATTAAAGACCTAAGCCACAACATCGAGCAACAAAGACAGGTGGATACCCAAAAGGAAAAAATCGTCGCCGATAATATCACGTTGGCGAAATCCGTGCAAAAAACGATTGACACCAGGAATAAAAAAACGGTGGTCCGTAACATTAACCAGGCCTTGGCCAAATCGGACGCGCGGCTCGAGGAAGTAATGCAGCACCGGGATCTTCAAATTGCCAATGCCACCACCGCCGCCAATGAAACCACCCGCTCGGGTATCGGTCAGGAACTGCATGATAACGTGAACCAATTGCTGGGCGCCTCCAACCTGTACATCGATCTTGCCAAAAAAGGCGGGAAGGACAGTGAATTGTTCCTGAGCCGGTCTTCCGAATACACGTTGACTGCGATCGAGGAAATCCGCAAATTAACCAGAAGGCTCACCACCGATATCCTTCTGAACCCGGGCCTTTGCAGCGCCATTGAAAACATCAGCCGGGATACCATGGAACTCAGCCCCATTCAGATCACCTGTCGGTTAAAAACCTTCCATGAAAAAAACGTCGATGCCAAATTACAACTGGCGCTTTTACGGATACTGCAGGAGCAGCTGAATAATATATTGAAACACGCCCGTGCCAGCAAAGTCATCATCCGCTTATCGCAAACCACCCGGTTCATCACCCTTTCCCTCTCCGACAATGGGGTTGGATTTGATAGCCGTAAAAAAAGTACGGGCATTGGTTTCGACAATATCAGGAGCCGGGCCTTGTCTTTTAACGGCGTGGCCACTGTTGTCTCGCAACCAGGCAAGGGTTGCACCCTGACTGCCAGGTTTCCATTCAAACCCTGACACATGCATTTTGATCCGGGGGACACGGGGAAATAACTGATTTGGCAGCCAGCCATTTATCTAACAGGCACTCACAACCGAAAAAGATTAGGACCGATGCCAGATCCACATCCATGCGCCCTGATACCCGGGTACGCAAAGATCTTCCAGCTGCTGCCGGCCCAATGTTTTGACCCAGGCGCCATTACCTGCAGGGCGTTCCCAGGCCGGTGCTCACACGAATGACTATGAAAACACTGGAAGGAAAGACAGCTGATGTTTGGGTGTTGTGACCAATGCAGATACCGTATTAAATGACATCCGGTATAACCTATAAATCTGAACAAATGAATACAACAGTAGTATTGTGCAAATCATGTCGCAGTTACGGTCAAACTGAAAAATTAAAGTAATTTAAGGGTGACAAAATAGAAATCGCATGCCGGCGGGGTTTTTATTTTACCGGATATAATGAAATTACCCACTGTTTCGTTATAGAGAAACTGTTGCCATCGTAAATAAATCTATTACCCATGAAATGCATTCGGGCTTTATTTTTGTTATTCCTGGGTTTGCCATTGTTTGCCTTTGCACAGGACGATACAGCTACTTCAAGGTTATTCCGTATTGGTTTTCAAAGCAGTATCATTCCGGTAACAGACAATACAATGACAGACAGCACCGGGCTTCGACTTTATATAGCGCCACAATTTTCTTACACACACCCGAGTGGCTTTGGCATCATTCTTAGAACTTATTTTTTGACAGGCCAAACTTCTTCCGGCAATTTTCTCAGTACGCTTACACCCAATTTTGAGAAAAACAACAACAAGCTGTATGCAGCAGTGAATTACACCCATTTTTTTTATACCAGCAATACTGCGGTTCCCTATACACCGATAAAAAACGAACTGTACGGTAATATTCGTTTAAAAACAAAAATTATTCAGCCATTGCTTACATTAAATCTCGGATGGGGGAAGGATAGTGCTGCATCAACGGTATCCGATGTAAATATTTTAGCAGGTTTTGCGCACGAATTCAATATAAAAACCGGCTCCAACAGTTCAATGTCTTTATTACCTGCAATTATCCTGAACGGAGGCACCAATCACTATTTTTCCCTGCTCAAAGGATCTCCTTATATTGGCCATTCAAAAAATTACAACGCAATCGTTCATGGTCAAAACCATGCAAGGGGCCGCGGCAATACCGGCAGCGGCACTATTACAGGAAGTTCAACAGCCACTAAAAACGCTTTCGCTTTGAGTCAGCTGGAAGCCAATCTTTACATTTATTATTCCATAGGCAAAATCACCATCGAGCCAGATGCAAGTGTTTTCTTTCCGCTTCACAGCGGAGAAGTCATCAGCAGTTATTTTCAGTTGACCGCGAATTTTAATTTTTAAGCTATACCTGTACTTAACATGGATATTGCCAGCGTAGCGATATTGGGTGATCCCCATTTCACCGGGGCTGTTCCGGTCCTGGCTGAATCCCCGTTCTATCAACCCTGAAATACCTGGCTGCTAAAACAAAAAACGCCGGGACGAGATGCCATTTTTCCATTGCATTCAAAAAAGTATTTTGGTTTTCGCCGGGTGAGCGATACCGGTGACATCAATGAACCTGCCAGGAGTTTGACGTAATTATTTTGGGAATTCGGTGGTCATGCAGTTTTACTGATGAGCAGTGCCTGCGGGGTAATTCTTTTTGGAATAACCCCGCAGTGCAGGCTCCCTGGTTAGCTATTATGCGTTGGATGCTGCATCACTTCCGGTGCTTTCCGGAACGAACAGTTAACTCGCAGATTGCGTTAAATGTCAGAATAATCCGTGGCATGGCATAAAATGACTTCTGCTTTTGAAACATTGTGCTGGTACTCAGGCAGGGCAACTAATTTTTTCCACTCCGGATCAGCACCGAATGCCTTCCAATGTTCTTCGCGGGCGGCACGGTTTTCAAAACTGGTCATGTACATCAGGTTGGGCATGTGGCTGCCGGTAATAACATCCGCATAGAAGACAGCATTGAACCCAAGTCTTTTAAACAGCGGTACTTCGCCCCCTTCGTTAAACATGTGCACTTTGTTCACGTGGAATTTTTCGGTAGGGCTTTCATAGCTGCGCAGTTCATAAATATGTTCGCTGTGAGGCGAAGTTAAATGGGGTAACGCCATCTGTGGCGCCATCGGAAAGGCCTTGAGCCAGACAGATTCCATTCTTGTGTAGGGTGGATTATTATACACTGCATTAAGGTAGGATGCCGCTGCTGCATTGTAATCAGCATCTTTATCCAGCCCGGATCGTAAAGCTATCAGGGCATCATAAGATTTCAAAGGGATTAAAACATAAATTATTTTGTCGGCGGCGGTATCATTAGCGATTGGTTTAAAAACACCGGCTTTGCTGATGCCTTTTTTATGCAGGGCTGGCAGCAGCGCCTTCCCAAGATAGTCGTCCAATGCCTTTTCCTGATCGGCATTTTTAAAATGATAGATTTTTATTTCATAATACTCCTGGCCGGGCTTCCGGTTAGCCGTATAACCGGTAGAGGATACCATCAGAAAGGCAATCAATAAAAAGAAAAATGGCGCTTTGTAAAAGTTAGAATCGTTCATAATTAATCTGGGTTAAAATTTTATACCTGTTGTTATTTAAAAAATACAGCTGCATGACGAGGAGGAGGCCTGGTGGATCACCATCATTAATTATTTTCTTCCCGCTTTCACCTGGTCAGCAGTCATTGCTGTTGCTTTATTGCCAAAATTATTACGAATATAGGTCAGCACATCAGCAATATCATTGTCATTTAAAGCCTTCCCGAAAGGGGGCATGGGGTTGGTGTAATCCTCATCATTTATTTGCACCCCGTCGCTTAATCCGTTAATAACAATTCCGATGAGTTTTGCTGGCTCGCCATTGACATAAGGTGAATTCCTGAGGGGGGGATTTAATCCTGGTACACCGCTTCCATCGGCCTGGTGACAGGGAAGACAGGTCTTTGCATATATCAACTCACCTCTTTTCATGGCGGCTGCAGTGGGTGAACTACAACCAATCACCCATAATCCCCCGGCAACTAAAATACCAGCCAGCGCAAGCCAGATTTTTTTCATGTTTTTTTATTTACCTGTATAAACAATCCGGTAGATGGTCCCCTTACTATCATCCGAAACATACAAGGCGCCATCTGGTCCCTGTGCAAGGCCGCAGGGCCGGTGCATGGCATCGCCCGGGGCGCTGATGGTTGATTCACCTGCAAAATTGTCTGCGAAGATTTCCCAGTCGCCGGAGGGTTTCCCATTTTTAAAAGGAACGAACGCTACAAAATATCCCTTCTGTTTTTCGGGAGCACGATTCCAGGAACCGTGAAAAGCCACAAAGGCACCGTTCCTGTACTTCTCTGGGAACATCGTACCGGTATAAAACAATAACCCATCTGGTGCCATGTGTCCGGGGAATGCCATTATCGGATCAATCGCTTTCTCCCCGGCGGTTTTTTTACCATCGCCTCCATATTCCGGTGCCAGTATTTTTTGTTTCTTCAGGTGGTCATAATATATATAGGGCCAGCCGCCGTCATCTCCTTCGTTAATTGCGTACATCGTTTCCGCCGGCAGTTCGGCACCCTGCTGCGCAGTATAATATTGGGGGAATAGCTGGAACAACTGGTCGCGACCATGTTGCATCACAAAAAGCTGGTCACGCTGCTCATTCCAGTCGAGTCCCACCACATTACGGAAACCGGTTGCATAGCGGGTACCATTATGATAACCCTGGTTAATCCCGTTCGCTTTAAACTGCCAGATACCGGCTGCTGAATCCAGGATGGGGCAGGGTTGCTGACCGGCGGATTCTTTTACACGATCGGTGGTCTGGCAGGCGTTGGAATAGGCGCCGATATTGACGTAAATATTTCCATGGCGATCCAGCACCAGGGATTTGGAGTTGTGTTCGTGCCGGTCTATCAGGCCTTTGATAACAGTATCAGGGCGGTCGGTCTGCTGCACTATTCCATTCTCGTTTAACCGGTACCGGTATACTGCCTCATTGGAGGAAGCATAGAGGAAACTGTCCCTTATAAACAGGCCCGTACCGCCATAATCACCAAAGGATGATCTTTCGTCTGCAATACCATCTCCATCGCTGTCGTGCAGGTATACAATTCCCTTCCCTGCTTTCAGGGATGCCAGTTTTACATAGATGTCTCCTTTACTGGTAACTGCCAGGTGCCTTGCTTTTCCCACACTGTCAGCGAAAGTGATTGATTTAAATCCATCAGGTAGTTTTAATGAGTCGTGACGGGCAGTTGCAGCACCTGCTGATCCGGCATTACCTGAATCTGAGGAATTGCAACTGGATAGGTATACCGCACACAATAACAACGGCAACAAAAATAAAAACGTATCACGCATATAGACAACCGTAGCTTCCACTCTTTTCATTTTATTATATTTTTTAGCAATGGCAATTTTTGATAAAAACAACATTCAACTGCAGCTGACCGAATCCCGGAGGGCCTTCTGTTTAAAACAACTGCGACAATTGCAGGAGGCCGCACCAGGGAGCAAATTCGTTAGGAAGCCAGGACTTCAGGTCTTGTTAAATGGAGCATAGAAACTTCATTACTGATAAAAGCCAATTCATCATCTGACAGGTAGACAGCAAGTGCAAGCGCATTCTCAACCGATTGCTTATCGTTCCGCGCACCCGCCAATGCAACGGTTATACCCTGTTGATGAAGCGTCCACTGTAATACCAACTGGGCCAGTGTTGCATTTTTTCTGTCGGCCAGTGGCCTTAGGGTATCCAGGAAACCATTTGTCCTTTTCATATTCTCATCGCTGAAAAAATAAAGACCTGCGCGGTGATCGCCTTTCTCAAATGGGTGGCCCGGTTTCATCTTGCCCGTCAGCAGCCCCCGTTCCAGCGGGCTGTAAGCGAGGATGGAGATATCGTTGTCAATGCAATAAGGAACCAGCTCCTGTTCAATCTCTCTTTTCACCATACTATATGGCACCTGGTTGGATAGGATGTTTACATATTTCCTGGCTTCCTCCAGTTGGCTCACGTTATAATTACACACGCCTGCATACCTCACTTTGCCCTGTTTAATCAGCAGGGCAACCGTTTCCATGGTTTCTTCTATTGGGGTAGTACTGTCCGGCCAGTGGATCTGGTAGAGGTCAATATAATCTGTACCTAACCGACTCAGGCTATCTTCGCATTCTTTGATAATACTCTCCCTGCCAGCATATTTATAGATATCTATCTGGTTTCCTTTCGTATCGGCGCTATGAAAAGCAAAATCCCCGTCCGCCTGGTCCCAGCGCATTCCATACTTTGTCAGGATTTGCACTTTGTCACGGGGAAGACCTTTAATCGCCTCACCCACAATTTCTTCGCTGTTGCCCTGGCCATAGATGGGTGCGGTGTCGATGGAAGTAATACCGAGGTTATAAGCTTCCCGGATAGCTTTGATGGCATCAGTTCTTTCCGTGCCACCCCACATCCATCCACCTGCTGCCCAAGCGCCAAAACATATCGCCGAAACGTTTAGGTCAGCGTTTCCTATTTTTCTGTATTCCATAACATTAATTTTAATTTTTTATTAACGGCTTTATTTATTTTTATATGCTTTTTTATTGAATCTTGCCAGTTCCGGATCCAGACACAAAGGAAAACTGATTGCAGCACCTTACCAAGAACTCCCCCCATTAGTAGTTACTCATTAAATTAAAAGTTATGACTGGCAGAAAAACAAGTTCGAGCAATTATTCCAACCAGGTATTTCTTGAAGAGCGCTGCACGCTCAACGAGCTGATTAACTTGTTAAGTAAACGATGGATTACTGAAGTACTCTTCAGTATTGAAGAAGGTAATAACCGGTTTACCACACTGAAAACAGATCTTATTCATATCAGTGATAATATTCTGGCCGATCGTTTAAGGCAGCTGGAAGAAAATCAATTTATTTCAAAAGAATCTTTTCCTGAAACCCCACCACGGGTAGAATACACCCTGACCACCAACGGACAGGAGTTGACGCGGTTGCTGGAAACCTTGTGTGACTTCTCTGAGCTTAGCATGAATGTGATTGTTCCATTTAGTAAGAAATAATGGCCGGTCAATGGTGTTTTATTGACAACGGGGTATATCTATCTCTATTGTACAACCTTTGCCGGGACTGCTTTCGATATGAATGGTGCCATTAAGGATTCTACCCGGTTGATCCTATTGGAGAAGCCTGCTCCTTTTTTCCTGACCGATGGATCAAACCCTGATCCATGATCGAAATTTTTATTATCTCTCTATTTTTACTGATTGATATAAAGGCTGTTGAGGCAACAGTATATTTGATGAAATTATTAACCTGTCCTGTACGATGCGGTAAATATTTAATGTAAGGTCTTCGTCGATTGTTAACATGCTTTCCACGTTGCAATCAAACCGGTTAACTTTCCTTGTATTTTCATTTAAATCTGTTGTTAGCTGTGCATTTGAGTGAAGCAATTCCTCCTTTGTATAGCCCAGCATACTACTCAGGCCAGGATTTACATCCTGTAAACCACCATTAAAATCTACAATGAGGGCGTTGGCTGACTGTTCAAACAAATAATGATACATTTTATTGCCATTGCTGGTACGTACCCTGGAACCCGGGGAAAGTTTTTCAATCCTGGATACGGCATCGGCCCCATTAATTCCGGACAGGGTACTATCGATGATAACAATGTCAGAGCGAAACTGTTTCACTGTTTTGATGGCTACTTCGACGCTTTCACAGCCCGACAGGGTATGAACGTCCGGATTTCCGTTAAAAATGAAAATCCATGCGCCGCTCACCAGCTTTTGGGTCTCCACAATCAAAATCGTAATTCTTTTCATTTGGTGCTGCAATTAAATATGATTGAAAAAAGCGACAGGTCATCCCGTTTGAGATGCGGTCTGATAAGCAGCAAGCAGTGGATTGAATAATGGTAAGGCCATCGTTTCCTTTTGAACCGGATGATGGTCACTGGCAATAATTTTTATAAATGGTTTTTATTATTGCCTTTATTTCTAAATGGTAATGATCGAAACCTGCCAGTCCCTGGATCAAATACAAAGAGAAACAGATTGCACAACCTTACCAGGAACCCTCCCCATTCGTAGTCACTCATTAAATAAGGAGTTATGACTGGCAGAAAAAATAAGTTTAATCAATTATTCTCAGCCAGGTATTTCTGGAAGAACGTTGTACACCTAATCAGCTGATTAGCTTATTGGTAAAGGATGGATTACAGAGATACGCATCAGTATTGAAGAGGTAGTAAAGGTGATTGCTTGTTTTTTTTCGAGAACGCTCTCGTTGTTTTATTGATGATTTATTTTTTTTCTTTTTTATTTTTAGTTGTCGCGTTTAAATAAAAACTAAAACTAAAAAGGGTATGAAAAATCAGCTATTCTTTTGCATCATTTTGTCGGTAAATTTAGTTTTCTTTAATTCCGTTTACGGACAAGGTAGGATTATAACTGGTGAAGTAACAGCTGCAGAAGATAACAGGCCACTTGCAGGTGCAACTGTTTTGATACAGGGTACAACTTCAGGAACATCTACGAATGACTCGGGGAAGTATACGATAAAAGCCCCTGCAAATTCCGGGCAGCTTGAAATTACTTTTTCCGGATATTCAACAGAAACCGTCAAACTGGGAGCAACGTCTGTTGTAAATGTCAGCCTGAGGTTATCCAATAATCAGTTGGGTGAAGTAGTAGTTATTGGTTTTGGCAGCCAGCGAAAGAGAAATATAACCGGTGCCATATCGTCTATTAAATCAGATGAATTAAATAAATCAACCATAACAAATTTCACACAAGCGTTGGAAGGCAAGGTTGCCGGTTTAACTGCTTTACAAAGTTCAGGTCAGCCAGGAGCAAGTGTTACCGTGAGAATCAGGAGTAATCCCTCTTTTGCCTCATCCGGCGTTTTATATGTTTTAGACGGAGTTCCAATAAGTGATGACGCCGGCGATCCCGGAACCTTAGATCCCCGCTTTGGGTCCGGCGGAGTAGACCGCTCACCATTAAATTTTATAAATCCAAACGATATCGAATCCATTGAAGTTTTAAAGGATGCAAGTGCCGCGTCCATATATGGTGCCAGGGCAGGGGCAGGAGTTGTATTAATTACTACAAAACAAGGAAAAGGCAAAAAACCGAAGCTTTCCTACAATGGAAGTTATGCATATCAAAAACCAGCAAATTTCTATCATCTGCTGAATACGCATGATTACATGGTTGAAAAAAACAGGTTTTCAAAAGAAATTTGGTTAAACACCAATGGCATAGCACCTTATGGAAATAAAGATCCAAACAGTGTACAGCCATTTAAACCTCAATATTCGGATAATGAAATTATAAATGCGGTGGCAATGCCGGATGCAACCAAAGCAATATCACAAAACGGCTTTATTAACCAGCATAATGTATCACTTTCGGGAAGCAATGCAGGAACTCGGTATTATATTTCCGGAAATTACCTCGATCAGCAGGGCGTATTAAAAGGCAGTGATTATACAAGATACAATGGAAGGATCAATCTTGATCAGACTATTAATGACCATTTAAAACTTGGTGTTAGCCTTGTTACTTCTAACTCAAAGGCAAAGAATCCCAGTGTAGGTGTTGGAACCGGCGATGCTTCAGGTATGATTGCAGCGGCCATCATTTACCCCCCCACGCTTCCTTTCAGGGATTCATCCGGAAATTATCTTCTGAACCCATTATATGCAAAGGCAGCCAATCCGCTCTCTTTCCTTGAAATTAATGATAATACCACTGCGTCAAGATTACTTACCAATGGATACATTGAATGGAAAGTAATCGAGGGTTTACTGGCAAAAGCAAGTTTTAGCTACGATCAGTCTTCGTCAGAACGTTCCAGCTATATGCCAAAGACTTTTCTTTATGGAAGTTCTGTAAATGGACAGGCATCCATTACACAAAGACATACCAATTCGAAATCTTTGGAGTACACTTTAAATTATAGCCATGATTTCGGGCTTGATCAAACATTGCAGGTTTTAGGAGGTTATTCTTATCAATTGCTGAACAGAAACGGTTCGTTTGCCGGTAACTATGGATTTTTAACTGATAATTTCCTTTATAATAATCTCGGGTTAGGGAATGCGCCAAGACCAACCGTTGGTTCCGACAAATCAAGTCAGGTCTGGGCATCTTACTTTGGCAGGGTTATTTATAATGTAAAAGACAAGTATTTATTTCAGGCCTCCATCAGAAGAGATGGTTCATCTGTTTTTGCCGTCAATAAGAAATACGGCGTATTTCCTTCTTTTTCTGCAGGTTGGATTGTTTCAGATGAATCATTCTTTAAAAAGAATATTTCATTCATTAGCTTCCTCAAATTCAGAACCAGTTACGGTACTACAGGTAATAGTAATATAGGAAGCAGTGCGTTTGGCTATTATTCTTCAGGAAATAATTATGTATTTGGCAATGCAATCAATCCGGGCGTATACCTTAGTCAGTTAAACAATGATAACTTAACCTGGGAAACGGCACGTGAATACAATGTTGGACTTGATTTTCAAATTATTAAAAGCCGGATTAGTGGTTCTGTTGATTATTTCAATAAGACCATTTCAAACCTGTTAATATTTCGCCCGCTTCCGGCTGATTTCCCGGTTTCAACAGTAGCGGATAACGTTGGAAAAACCCGCAGTAAAGGATGGGGTATTGAAATTAAATCAAGAAACCTGGTCAGCAACAGTGGTAACGGATTTGAATGGAAAACCTCATTTACTTTATCCCATTATTATGATTCCTGGATACAGCGATCGGATGCTTCATTGAAAACGCTTGAAAAGTATATTGATCCCCATGGACCTTTTAATGGCATCTATGGTTATGTCTCTGACGGGATATATAACGGGGTGAAGGCGCCTCCGGCCATGCCTGGTATTATTCCGGGCGTTTTAATGATAAAGGATCTGAATGGGTATGATAATGTTACCGGCAATTTAACAGGCGTTCCGGATGGAAAAATATCCAGTGCTGATCAGACTTTATTGGGTGTAGGTGACCCCAATTTGAGTTTTGGTATTAATAACTCCTTTCATTTTGGAAACTTTGATTTATCTATTTACATGTATGGTATTACCGGTAAAAAATTTAACCAGGATTATGCCCGCACCTTTAATGATCAGCAGCGTGAATTTGTTACCAGGGGGAAAAATCAGCTGGATATTATAAAGAGTCAATGGTCATCAGTAAATCCCAATGGTAAATACCCGACAGGTGTAGATAACATATATTCTGGTTATGCCTATAGTTCCAGTCTTTGGGTAGAGAAAGCCAATTTTTTAAGATGCCGTGACATCAACCTTGGATTTACTGTGCCAGCACAAATTTTACAAAAACAAAAATTCTTCTCGTCTTTAACGGTGAACCTGGATTTTCAGAATGTATTTATCCTTACTAAATACAGGGGGTTGGATCCGGAACTGCAGAGCTTTTATGCTTACCCTAATCCATTTTCTACGGTATTCAGTTTGTCAGCATCTTTTTAATTTATGATATTTTATTACCAGTAATTCAGTTAATGTAAAACATATTGAAATGGCACCATTACTTTTTAAATACAGAGGGAATATCCGATTTATACTTATTGCTTTCTCTATTTTAATTTCCTCCTGCGAAAAGGACTTAAAATCAGTAGTATTTGACAGGTTTTCTACGGATAACTTTTTTAAGACACCGGCAGATGCAATTGCAGCGGTAACCGCTACGTACAGGGGCATGAGGATGAATTTCCCGGCAGACGTAAACAATTCACCCTACACGGCCAATAGTGGCTTGCAGGCAGGCGAACTGGTTAGTACTTCTGCAGGTGGCAAAATTGATATGCTGCTGGATTTTAGGGAAGATAACATTACCCTTACGAATTTCTATCTGCTCGAGATGCCAGTCATTACAGAAGCTACAATTAATATCGATAAGATATCCCGCATGACAATTGATAATGTTTTAAAGGAAAGACTGATAGCTGAATTGAAGGGGCTGAGGGCACATTATTCCCAAATGCTGTTTAATATGTACGGACCTGTGCCGGTCCGGATTGATCCGGTTGAAGCACAAAATCCATCAGCAACGCCGCTGCCGAGACCTTCCACAGCCGAGATGGTAGCGCAAATTGAAAAAGACTACAAAGAGGCTGCAGCGGTGCTGCCTGCTAAATTCACTGGAACTGACTATGGACGCTTTTCTAAAACCGCCTGCTTAACTGGCCTGATGAAATTATATATGCATGAAAAAAGATGGCAGGATGCCATAACAACCGGCAGACAAATTATGGGATTAGGTTATAATCTTATCCCAAATTATGCCGATAATTTCAGTTATTCCAGTAAAGGCGGCAATAGTGAAATTATTTTGGCTGTTCCGGCGCTTTCTGATGTAAACTCCAACCGCTGGTTAGCATGGGTATTACCTCCAAGTTATTATAATCCGGCTATAATAGCCATCGAAGGCTTTTTTTATATGCCCTGGAAAAACTATGACAAATTTGATCAGAATGACAAACGTCTGGAGAGATTGCTGGCTAAATGGCCTACTACAGGCGGGGGTACCATAGACGGACGGGCGAAAGGTTATTTGGGTGCTGTGCCCATGAAATATGGAATAGATCCTACGTCCAGAAGCTGGGATCAGGGCATTGATATAATAGTTTGGCGGTATGCAGATGTGCTTTTATTATTGGCTGAAGCTATTAACGAAACACAGGGGCCTTCACCCGAAACGTATTCCCTGATCAATACTGTCCGGAACCGGGCCGGGTTAAACAGCTATCCGGATGGAGCGTTCACAAAAGACCAGTTTAAAGCCAAGTTAATGGATGAGCGTTTTTTTGAACTCTGGAGTGAGGATGCAATCAGAAAAGAAGATTTGATAAGGTGGGGAACTTTTATTCAGGACGCAATCACCAGGGGATCCACTACAGCAAAGCCCGAATTTGTTTTATACCCCTTGCCCAGAAGAGTACTTAGTGAAAGTGGTGGCCTGATTAAGCAAAACCCTGGTTATTGAAATACCCATAACGCCATGCAATTGCACTTCATCTTATAACTGTTTTTTGTTTCGGATTTTTCAATAAAAAAGATTAGGAAAGTTTATTATCAATTATCTAACAATTTAATATTAATACAAAATATGATTTTATTTAAATGGTTTAAAAAAAGACATATGGAAGGGAAGCCCACGTTCCCGTGCGGCGCTGTTTTATTCATACTATTTCAATTATTGCATATTTCAATTGTCAGTGCCCAGGATAACAAAATATGCACGGTTGAAACCAAACAATATCCGGGACAGGATCCCACTATGTGGGATGGGTTGTATGTTGCAAAAAATGGAATCGTTTATTCTGCCTTGATATCCGAAGGAACAAGCGCTCATTTTTATTCTTATGATCCGGCAAAAGATAAAAGTGTGCTTCTTGCAGATATGGCGGATTTTCTGGGGGAGCGGGGAAAAGGCATTCGTACAACCGGGAAGATTCACAATAAGCCTGTAGAAGACAATGAAGGCAATATTTATTTTTGTTCCATGAGTAATGGGAGTGGTCCCAATACATTTGATTTTACATCCTGGAGGGGAGGCCATTGGATAAAGTATGATCCTAAATCAAATAAACTTGAAGACTTGGGTTTGGTGGGTAAAGAGGGTGACGACGGATGCTATCCGGTGACCATTGATAAAAAGCGGGGATATCTTTACGGCATCAGTTTTACCGGATATTTTTACAGGTTCGATCTCAAAACAAGGGTGTCGAAAAATTTTGGCCGGGTGAGTAACTGGGATATTTGCCGTAAAATTATTTGCGACGATGCAGGAGATGTTTACATGAGTTTTCCAACCGCCAGAATTGCAAAGTATGATGCAAAAAAACAATTGGTTATCGAAACATCTCTCCGGCTTCCCGATGATCCCACTTTGTTTCCTGCTCAAATGAAAAATCCAATGCTCGATAGAACTGATATCTGGCGGGGCATTGAATGGGATTCGGTACACAATGTAGCTTATGGTATAACGGGAGGCGGGTCTTTACTGTTTAGTTTTGATCCACACAATGGTGCTGAAGGAAAAGTGACTTCTTTAGCAAAAATGGCGGATAGCAAATTTTTAGAGGGTGACCACAAAGATATTCCTTTTTCAACGTTGGCCTTTGCGCTGGATACCCGGAACAGTAAAGTCTATTTTGCTCCCTCAGCAAGGAACTATGATACCAAAAGTATGGTGGAAACTTTCGGAAGTGAAGAAAAGCATCACCTGATAATGTATGATATCAAAACCAATCAGCGGGTAGATCTGGGTGTGTTGCAAACAACGGATGGACGTAAAGTTTTTGGTTGTGAAGGTGCAGCCATGTCACCCAACGGAACGCTTTATTTATGCGGGCAGGTTGAGGTGAAAGATAAAAAAATGGCGACCCGGATGATTGGTACCACACCGGTTGCGTTGCAATTGATTATTTACAAACCTCAATTCTAATTTTATATGGATCTTTTTAAGATATTTTTTGAACAGGCGTCAATAGCAACCGGTATTAAAAGCAAGCGGTTGACAGGGAGCTTTATTCTTCTGAGCACTATGTTTTTTTGTGCTCCCGCGCATGCACAGGATTGGACTAAATCCCTGAATAAAAATCAGCAACGGGTTGACTTGCGGAGCCTGGGGTATTCAGAGGTGAATGAGATTCCTGTTAACAGCAGTGCTATTACTTCCCTTATTACTGCCAGAGATGGCATGATCTACGGCAGTACCAGTGGTGAAGAGGCATACCTATTTGTATTTAACCCCGCAATCAATAAGGTAAGGCATCTGGGAAAAATACCAGCGCAGGCCGGTGTCCATCATTCGCTGGTGGAGGATAAGAACGGAGACATTTATATAGGTACCGGAAAAAACATGTTTGAAGAGGTAACATTATCTCAATGGGGCGAAGCAAATGACAACCTGGATGTCACATTGTGGAAAGATATAAAAAAGCATTTTAGTGATTATGCCGGGG